>Ga0307377_10000122_pt1 | contig 107401 bp, 161 predicted proteins | sample TR3MG_FD_202535 | JGI IMG/M metagenome (GOLD analysis project Ga0307377, IMG submission 202535) | Soil microbial communities from Risofladan, Vaasa, Finland - TR-3 | ecosystem: Environmental > Terrestrial > Soil > Coastal area > Acid sulfate soil | place: Finland: Risofladan, Vaasa...
AAGGGTTCGCCGCAAACCATACAAGTACGTTCCCTCAAATTTCCGTAGAGATGGTCAACCCACTCCTTGAGATCCCGCTTCCACGCCGAAGCATTCACGGTATCGAATAACTCCAACCAACAAACTGATATACCCGATCCTAACGATTTACAAATCATTCCGCTATTCCATCACAATAGTGCCCCTTCATATCACACCAATTGCAAATGAATGGGTCAGTAGTTTTCGGAAACTTAGTGGCTGCTTCCATCTCCCTATGCGTGAGGAATACCATTCGGCGAAAAGCTTTGACCTGATCGAGCGTTCGTGTGGTGGGCAGCCAATGTACCATTCCCTGGGGCTTGGTCGTAATTACATAAGCCAACTGAGGATTGGGATACTCTTTCAATAATAGAGTTTGGTAGCCCGTAAGCTGCATATCTTCGTGCTCCTCACCGGACGACCAATATTTCATACCACTCGCGGTTTTCCAATCAATGATGGTTAGCTCTCCCTGCACACGGGCGATACAGTCCACCTTCCCCACCATCTTGAATTTTAGTTCACCCCGACTTCGCACAAACGATTCGACCCATTGTTCCGTGGAGACCAACTGAAAATCGTCACCCATCTCCAACAAATTCTCGGCGATCTTTCCAATCATGCACTCCCCGATGGGCAACCACTTAGCGGTATTCGGACCCTTTAGGTCAAACGAATAATTAAACCCAAAATAGCTCTGCGCGTTTTCTATCGCTATCTCAGGAGCAATCTTATCTACGAAATACTCGTTGAGAAAGTGTTCAGCCGCGTTATGGAAAGCAATCCCGAATTTCATTGGCTGTGGCTTCGGGGGGCGGCGCTTCTCGATATACCGCAACCACCACGCGTATTTACATCGGTTTTTATAGAGGTTTACTTGGGACCACGATAATTGTTTACGCCGCCGCACTGTCATAATTCTCCCTTCATTTTGTTATCGACCCATGCAATAGTCGATTTACCATCATGTCCGTGTATTGCTAAAAGATTATTCATTGACGAATGTACCACCAATGATGATACTGACGTTAACCAATGCATGACACATTGACCATTGGAAAATTGGACACCTTCCGCTACAATACCAGTGCCAGAAATTTTGGATACATCCTCGTGTCGGACCAAGAAAAATCGTCGCATTGGCTAATCCACCCATCCTGTCAAACCACTAGAATTAGCAAGGTGCCGCATTGCCCGTAACGCTGTATCAGATTCGTCGAGTACATCCCAATAAATTTCCCCGAAAACGATAGGTTCTTCATCCCCCGCCGCTCGTGCATACAACTGAGAACCCTCGACGAAAATAATCAAATAATCCCCGTTTTCATCTTGGATGATCGTACTATCTGTAGCAGACAATACGGTCTTTACAGTACGATACCCCACCTTGGGGTTGAAGAGCATCCCTAGCGCTAATGGGTTGGCGGCCAACGAGCCATCCCGCACATTGGCCTTTGTGTGGAACAATCGTGTAATACTTAGCTCGAATGGATCGACATCGACGACATCACCGGTGAGATTTCCTTTGGCATCGTAGAGTTCTACCGTGGCAGGCAAACCTTTGGGCAGTTCTGGTCCCAACCAAACTTCCGCAATGTCAATATAGTTATCGACCGTGCTGCGAACATATCCAATTGTTTCCTCAATATATTTATAAAAACTATGCTCATATTTGCCACCAACTGTCAATGGAATGTTTCCACATTCCCAGCGTTCTTTCATCCGACGGAGGGCCACACAGAACATCACTGTGGCACCTTCACGGAGGGTTGCCGTACCGGTGACGGCACGATCTAACATACCGAAAGCTACAACGTCGTCTTCTGGTAGTTCTGCGCTACTCAACCAACGTGCACCTTGCCGCAATGCTGTTGCCAGTTGAGACGAGCCCCGGTTCAGGACGGATATTTCGTGTTCTTCCGCCGTGGTCACTTCGAGAGTCACGCCCATTCGTCCTCCATCGGGAACAAACTCAACTGTTGTTGGCTCTCCGCAGCTTCCCGCGTGTTGCGCACCATCCATTTGAACCACTCGGCTTTTAGCTCGATGCCGATTGTTTTGCGACCAAATTTAACTGCCTGATAGCAAGTGCTCCCGATTCCGGCAAACGGATCGAGAACCACTTCGTCGGGATTGGACCACAACCGAATGCACCGTTCGATAGTTTCCAATTGCAACGGACAAATATGCTTATCGTCCTTGTCCCCACGGGCCACCGTGTATTGGAGGGTTTCCGTCTCACGGATTCCCAACCAGATGGGGGACGCCCATTCAATCCACAAATCCCTAGTCATCTCTCCGTTCTCTACCGGCGTTATTGGTACTTCGTTGTCCCCCGGCTTGCGAAAAGCCAAGATATAGTCCCCAATGGCAGGTCGGGACCACACACTATCTTTCTCCATCTGTACGAATAATAATGCTTTGGAGTGTGTGCGAATCGCCTGGGCTTGAGGATTTTTAGCTATAGTCACCCGCCCGTGGTAAATCCATCCCCGATCCTCAAATGCCTGAATGACCTTACCCGGAAAATCTTTCAGCCCGATGTAACCATCCTTGGATAGCAAGGCCGGAACATCCGCCGTATGTACTGCGCAAATCCTGCCAGGTTTGGTCACTCGCAATAGATGATCAATGATGTACCCAAAATGATGGAAAAAATCATCCGGGGTAGCAGAGTTCCCCAAGTCCCTTTCGGTGGGACTATACACGTACAAATCCATAAATGGCGGTGAGAACACAGATAAATCCACGCTATCGTCGGGGATCTCTGCCATTCTCTCCACGGAGTCCCCAAGCATTAGTTTGTAGCCGTCTTCCACAACGGTATCTGTGTGATACTCCCAATCTTCGAAAGTCAAACCGTCGATCTCTGCCTTTTCAAACTGTTGGATGTTCTCTATCAAATTCTCTGCCATTTCCTCTGCCCTCTTTTCCTTTCGTAATACGTTGTGGTAGATTTCCTGTTCCACGTCTGCCAACACGATTTTAACGTTCACAGGATGGTGTTGTCCAAATCTGTAACAACGTCGAACCGCCTGATAGTAAGATTCCCACGAGTCACTCAATCCCAAAAATGCCATGTTGTGACAATTCTGGAAATTCATGCCGAACCCTGCTATTTTTGGTTTCGTGACCATCACACGAATCCGTCCATCCTGAAATCTTTCCAATGCATCAATCTTATACTCTAATTTATCACTACCTTTGACTTCTGTAGCATCTTGGATGGCATGTGTCATGGCAGTGCTTTCCCGATTTAGCCCGCACCATATAATCCACTGTTCGTCACTAGCATTGACCATCCCGGCCAACACATCCACCTTGGGTTGCGCCGTTGCCTTGCGAACCTCCGACCGATTTCTGATACCCTTCAACCCCGTAAAAAAAAGCTGATCTGAAGGACAATACCCAGTCTGTACGGTGACGGGTTCGATATTCAACGGGGGAAGAATGAATCCATCGTCGTCGTAACCCAAATCTGACGGTTTACGTACTGACATACCCCAAGAGGCCAACCACCTGTAAAATGCCTCCTCCGCGTGTCCGCGCAGACGCCAGCCATTTTCGTCGTGTACGAAAAATGTAGCCAACATATCCGCACGGTTCATAATACCGAGGAATTCGGCGTGATTGGCGATCTCTGCAATGTCGTTGGGTGCGGGAGTGGCGGTACAGCAGAGGCGGTATGGGGTATTGGCAAACATCTCTGTCAATTTCTGCCTAGTTTTACCTGTCAATCCTTTGAGGATGCTGGAATTATGAACCAGCAGGCCGCAAACGCTGTATGATGGATGGCCTGCTACTTGCAAATCATACAGTGCAACTTTACCTGTCTTATCACGGTATCGAGTGAAGATAGGATCGTTTGATTTGTAAATCGCAACACTGTCCACCCTAGCGCCCGCAATTTGGCTTCCTTTTTGGCGTCCTGTTCCCTCCGTTTTAGTGGTCTGTGGCTGGGGCCGTCTACTTCTATTGCAACCATAAGCTCCGGATTTGCAATATCTATCTTGTAGTGTGTCGGATAGCCGGGTGTCCTTTTCCCTAAACTTTGCGCGTATTCCCCAATCCACCCATCGCCCATCGCATCCAATAGCATCTCCTGCGAAACTGGTATAGGCTTTCCGTTGCCCCCCCGTATATGTGGCTTGTGTCCTATCTCCTTCAACCGCGCCCGCATTTTCTCCCTGGATTCTGGATTTGCCATTGGATTGAGCAAGCGTATCCGTTCCAACTCTTTCTTGGCTGCCAGACTGCCCGATTTGTACCAAGCACTTTTCTTGCGCCCCCTCTTGGCCGCAACTTCTGGTGAATGCACCTTCGCCAGTATCTCTGGTTGCCTCCACTTCGCTGAACAAGATGTTCCGCAGAAACGATTCCCCTGCTTGATCTGTTTCTCGGTCAATTTCTCGTTGCACCATTCGCACCGCTTCGCCGGTATAGATAACATAATCCCCCTCCTGCAAATCTTGTGCTTTTACCCATCCCCGCAAGGTAAAAAATGGATGATTGACCGAAGATATTATATCACGACCCTGAATAACTATCAGTGCTAAAAAATTCTTATATCTTTTGGTGACTACTTTTACTTCCCGCAGTCCAAACGCCGTCCAAACAAAATCGCCGATGGATATGTCGGATATCGGCCGTGTACCTATATTAGTATCTATTTGTGTGTCAGAAACAAAACACTCATCCAATACCACCGCCCCAAACTGGTCAGGATCAAACACTTCGATCATCTCATAGTTCGTGATAAATAGCTTATCGCTAAGGATGTCTAGTGATTGATCCCTAACATAGTGCACTTGTACGTCGATCTTTTCTCCTTCCCGCACAGTTTGACGGGCTACGGACAACGGAGCGACGATCAATGTTTTCTCTCCAATCAACCTAGCCCATTCGAGTTGGATTCTGGTTTTGCCAAGTCCAGTGTCCGCAAAGACTGCCGTTCTACCTTTACGAATCGACCACGCCACCAAATCCCGCTGGAAGTCAAACAATGTAGGATGTATCGAGGATGTATCGCAGTCCATCCCTGTCGATCCCACGACGATCCGCTTGGACTTGAGAAATTCGTCGTAATCTTTAGAAATCATCCTCATCATCTTCTTCTTTTTGCAAATTTCTGTATTTCTCCGCTACATCTACTTTACCCATCACCATTTGAATGACGGTCAAATCATCGTCCTGCACTATGATTGGTTGATGGTCTGAATATGCCAAGATGTTCACAAATTCACCCGGAATCGCCCGAACCGCCTGATTAAAATAGCTCGGATTGAGACCAACCAGGATCGACTCTTGACCCGTGCAAGTTACCTCCGATAATGTGTCATCCATCCCCGCACCAGAAACGTCCATACGGAAGGTAACGGTTTGGTCATCTGGATTCATGTTTAGCATCAGCATCGCTTGCTTTCCAAGCTCTGTCGCCATATGCAGCAACGGTTCCAATCTATCTTTCTCTGCTGTGACTACCACAGCACTCGGTGTATCCAACAGACTACACACGTTGCGCACGCTGTCTATCGGATATGTGCCACCAATGGACGCAATTCGCATCGTTACGCCGTCGGTTCTTAACTCGATCCATCCCGGAGGGGTGCACCGTAGTGTCACGTCGTCGTCGGTGATCTTTGCCATACTTGCCAATGCATTCTCGCATAGAGGAGACGCCAAAAAGGATTCCTGAATGGGACCGGGCAATGATGAAAACGCCATACGAACGTTATCCGCCGTGAATATCTTGTTGTCATCCGCATCGAAATAAAATCCTGATAACACAGAATACGTAAATGACTTTGATTCGCGGTTCAGCGCAAAACATACCCTGCGCATACACCCCAGCAAATCTCTGATAGGAAACGTCACATCAATCTGATTTCCTATTTTGGGTTCAATCGGCAGAAGATCAGGATCGCCTGTCTGAATGTACCTTCGCCGAGAACCTTGTTGGACGCGCAACCGCTTTTTGGTCGTCCCAATCGACACATCGCCCGCATCTAACGTGGTAACGCACGTCGATAGTAACTTACGATCCACCAATACCACACCATCCTCAGCATCGGTGACGGGAATATCCGTTGCAACGTATATCTCACTATCCCCAGTCTGTATGCGTAAGACATCACCTGATACCGTGAGCCCCATCCAAGCGGTATTTCGCACACAACCCGCTACGGCCAATCTTGACGACAATTTATCTCTATCAATTGTAAATTTCACCTTTTACTCCTTATTTTAAACGTATTACCACCAAAGTCATATTACCACCGTTTCTGCCAAATGCAAATACTACTTTGCCCAATATGATTCAACTGAAACGTTAACCGGGATTGGTACACTTTTTACGTAGTGCTCACCTGCTGCGCTCATTTCTTCTGTCACGATCTGTGCCACGTCCTGCGCTTCGTCTTTCGGCGCTTCGACAACGGCCTCATCGTGGATGGTTAATACCAATCTTGCCTGACTTCCTTTTTCCATCAATCGACGATCAATCCCTACTAGAGCCGTTTTCGTCATGTCCGCTGCGGTTCCCTGAATAGGGGCATTCCTAGCCTGATTCATAATGAAATCATCTTTGGCGCGTTCGTCTCTGCGCTGGAAGTATCTGCGGCGTCCACCAATAGTTGTCACATATCCCCGCGTGTCCGCCAAACGGATTTGTTCGGCTGCCCACGGTTCTACTCTTGTAAAAGTTGTTTTAGTATAGTCAACAATCAATTCAGCTTCGTCCAGAGGTATCCCTGTCATTAACGCTACACGTTCTGCTTTGGCACCAAAAATCAATGCAAAGCCCGTGTTCTTCGCAATCCTCCGTTGATCATAAGTCACATCAGCTACTTGGAAAATCCGCTTGCCGTTTTCCACGTGGACATCGTGCTCACGGCATATCTCCAATAACACGGGGTCCTGTGACATCTCTGCCATGATCCGCATTTCTTGTTGTCCATAATCAGCAGTGACCATGAGCCAATCTTGTTTAGCCACAAAGAGACCACGATACCGACGATCCGTCGGTACATTCTGCTCGTTGGGGTTTGCAGATGATAGACGACCAGTTGTAGTACCTGTTTGCCGTAAGTCAGGATGGATACGGCCTGTGGCGGGATGCACCCATTTTCCGTAGTCAAACCCCAAGAGTTTAACAATATGTCTATACTCTTTTATCCGTTCAATAACAACATCTTGGGGATGGTGAACTAACCAAAAATCAAACGTTGCGGCTTTGGTGTTTTCCACACCGATACCAATTCTGTTCAATGCCGGAAGAAGTTGCTGCCAAGAATTGAGATTGATTCCTCTGAGTTCCCCGCCAAAGAGACCAATTTGATATGTCGGTAGAGCCAAGAGTTGCTGCACCTGTTGCTCGACTTGTCTGGCGTGTGCACCCTCTTCTTCCACCAGTCGGTCCCACCCCTTTTTGTCGAAACCAACTCCATCCCACTCCATTTGTGCGATAACTGGTGTTAGTTCGTTCTCTAACTCAATCGTAGGCATTAGACCGTGAGCTTGTCCAAGTCGCTGCTGTTCCGCCATAATCGGTAGCAACACAGCGGCATCTTGTTGAGAGTAATACAATTGTTTATCGGTAAAGGCCCCGCCCATGTGTCCGATGAACGTGGCTTGCATTGATTTATCCAACATTACTTCGATACGCCGCCACGCTGTTGATCCCAAGTCACATAATGCGTGCGTGCCCGCCGTCAATACCCGCTCGATATTATAAGTATCCCACACAGCACCGGGCCGATCCTTGAAACCTAAACTCCAGAGGAAGCGCAAGTCGAACGACGCGCTGTGCGACACCATCGTAACCTCTGGTAGAACTTTCCACAATTGTTCGATCCATGGCCCGGGTTCCAGTACGATGGATTCATCTCCATTGGATAGGGAAATCAAAAGTACCCGATCACTATGAGGATCGACACCAGATGTTTCGGTGTCGAGCCCAAGATAGGACGAGTGTTCAAAAAAGCTGGGGGGGATTTCAGTGTGTAATTGCATATCTAAAAATCACTTTCTGGTAATGTGATAATATGGAGCCAATCCCCATAGGCAGCACAGGAAAGAAATACATCTTGCCATTCCAGTTCACCAGCACCGCAACCAGGGCGTGGGAGGACAATATCTATGTGGGCACCAAGCTCTCGTTTGCGCAATTTGTCTAACCGCCTGAGACTTTCTTCGATGATTTGTAGCTCTGCTTTCAGCGCCCACCCCGGTACGCGACTGCCACACGGAAATTTGTGCTGTAAATGCTGCACAACGTTGGTGCCGTCAGAATAACTCCAATCTCGTTTGACTGGAAATGTAATCAAACGGAGTCCCGGTCCCCAATATGTGACACGTTGCCAGCCGTGTTGTCTAATCCTAGTACCTAACAGTTGGGGCAGATGCGGGAATCTTTGCTTGGCCTGAAGTGCGACACCCCGACCCATCATGGCTTCCCCGTTGCGTTTCACAAAGCCATTGATCGTGATGCAAATCGGGTAGCCGGTTTCCCAATAGTCCCAAATATCCCCAATAATCTCTTTCATAATTCATATCCTCTAAAAATCATTATCATCTTGTACTTCTAGCATGTCTTGCCGTACTTCTTGGAGACCCCGAAAGAGTGTATCCATCCCGAATCCTGTCAACTGGGGGTCAGAAAATCGCGTGCATCCTGGTGTCCATCCCATTGGGACCCAACCTAATTCCCCTTCTTTATTTTTTGTGATATATAAATATGCACGGGTTTTGTCCAAACCATCCGGGAGGACGTATGTTATATGTTTTGCATCCATCTGCGGCGGATTATACACAATTGCCTGTATCTCCGCCGCGTGCTGTCCTACACCAGAGTAACGCGGGATACAATTCGCGCCTAGTTTGGACGGGTCTTGGTTGACTTCATTGGAAAACTGGGATAAGACGATCACGCAAGCACCGGTCAATTTTGACCTAGACAACCGCTGTGCATCCCTAAAGATTCCTGCCAACCTCTGCTCCTCAGACCGCTTATTGCGATTTGGAACTAACTCAGAGTAGTCGATTCCAACCACGTGAACCCGCCCATGTTGTGCTTCCAACAGTTTCGTACCGGTAATAATGTGTTGGGTGGTCATATCCCCATCGTTAAAATAAATTGGCAATGTACTGATAAGATCAAGGGCGTCTTGTATAGCCCGATACTCTTTAGATGATTCGTCCTGCACCTCTGGTCTTTGTAGGTTGACCCGCGAGAGACAGGCCGCCATCCGCAACACGTATCTCTTTGCGCTCATTTCATACGTGTTTAGAACGTTGATCCCAAGAAGATTGTGAAGTTGCAATTGTATCGCGCTGCCTAGTAAAAACTCTGCAAGTAATTGGGATTTGCCCATCGAACTCATACCCATCAAAACGAAAAGTGATTCGTAAGGAAGGAATTTGTATTTGTCCATCGAGGGCCAACCCATCGACAACCAACTGATGACTTGCCCTCTGGCTTCCGCTTGCAGCATTTCCCGCGCCTTCGCTACGGTATCCATCGCAGAATTGTACTCTTGACGGATTGTGTTTGCCGTACCCAATTCTTGAATTACGTCGGCAAGGTACATTTCAGGATCGTCAATCTCTTGAATTGCGCGTTCGATATCCTTAATCTGGTCACAACGTGTACTCAACACTGCATACATATTGCGCAATCGTCCGGCCTGATCCACAGTGTTGGCCCAGGACGGAAGACCGGCGGTGCTATGTATTCCAGCTTCGGCCAGTGCTTGGGATAGTTTTGTAAGGTACATCACCCCACCGACGCGGCTCAGGTCCTCACCGAGCTTTCCTGCTACCGTTCCCACGTCGGGTGTGTTGCCCTCTAGGACAATCGCCATTATTGCACGGTAGATAAGTTGATGGGTTATAGCAGATTTGTCGTCCGCTCCGAACACGAATGCGCTGTCCGACAACTCTGTTACGACTTGCTTAGCTGCTAAACGATCTATGAGACACGCGCTTAGTACGAATCTTTCGTATTGTGGTAGCAATGGCATTTAGGGGCGTCTCCTATTTTGCGGATTCGCGTAATGTATTGGCTTTAGTGGCTTCCCTAGCTGCCTTCCGCCGCCACATTGCAGCCGCCAATCGGTGTCCTGCCGTCGCAGCGTTATTTGCCCATTTCAAATATTTGAATGCTCGTTTCTTGTGAACTTTCCAACTAGCCATCGACCATTCCTCCCAATCCTATTGTAGCACGGAAACCATAGAAAGCAAACTAAAGTTTATTTTGCGTAATTGGCACGTATCCATTTTGTTGCCCACCTTGCTAACCGCGATTTCTGGATTGGTATATGTAGTCCGTGGTCACAACCGTACGGATCGAGAGCACAAAATAAATAAAATTTGGGGTTGCCGGTTTCAAATACTCGAAACTTGCAAAATGGACCGGGGATTTCACAAATAAATCTTTTGACTTGCATCTCCCGCTGCATCTATGCACCTTCCCAATATGGTTCCACGTGACATGGAGTTTGCTTTTCTAGCGGTTGCAAAACCATCGCTCGGAAATCATCCACGTCAAAACCATTTTGTCTAAACTCTGTGTAGTCTTTTCCACAATCATCCAGGAAGGTCCCCACTCTCACATCACCGGAAAACCCGTGAGCGACTACGTACCCAGCCGACAGTTCTCCTACATCTGGGATCACATATTTACAGATGGCATCCACAAAAAGATCGTACCAGATTGGCAACCAACCATTTTGCCCTGACGTGGGGCTTACCGCCGACAACCCGTCCTGTGTTGCCAGCAATGCGTCGAATTCCCCGAAAAAGATAAATGCTTCTGTACTACCATCTAAAATATACTTGTTAAAAAGCCTAGGCTGTTGCCTGCCACGTATCCCGAAATATCTTGGTTCCCCCTCCAACCGACGAAACTTTACGCCATAAACTTCGGACTCGCCGGGGGGACCTTCCCATATCGGAATCACGAAACATTCCCCATCCCAACCCAATTTGTATTGATCTATAGTTTCATCCGTTAGCATCCGACTATAATAATACTCACGTGCCGCCAAAGTCAAGTGTCTATGCCAATAGTCGATTGCTTCGGGAGCAATAGGCGTAGTAGGGTCTGATTGTGGGGTTGATACAAACTCTCCAGTCCTTAGCGCTAAGGCACCGATGTGTTCTTGCACCCACACCAATGCCTCACGAAAGTTCAGCCCCAAGTGAAGTTGTAGGAACTTGTACACATCACCGTGTGTTCGACAACCAAAGCAAAAGTAATGGTCGGGATATACTGCAAACGATGGGGTGTTTTTATCGTCGTGGAATGGACAGAATCCTTTGTAACAAGTTCCATCTCTATGAAGGGGCACCCATTGGCTGATTAGTGCAGGAAGATCAACACGCGCCTTCAACGTTTGGGCATCCGGGAATTTTGCCATGCCACCACCTCTGGAAGTGCTTGACGAATTATCCAGTACAGACCGGGGGGATGGGCAGCGATTGCAACCCCATGCAAAATGGTTCTACAAGCGATCTCTTTTCCGTGGGCAAATAAAGTCGCCGCTGGTCGGAGATACTTCTTGTGATTGTATCCAAGTGATTTAGGTGGCTCCCACGCTGCGCCATCCCCCCGTTTCTGTTCCAAACACTTAAAATAGTAGCTGACCAACTGCCACGGCCCCTTGACCCACTCAGGGGGTACAAAGTTCATATCAAATGCTCCCATCACGATAGGTCCGACCGGTGGGACTTCATTTACAGGGGCAGGTGACCCCTGTGGCAGTTGATTACGCCTCAGAATCATTAAAGCCCAGTGCACGCCGAAGCCGTGTTGCTAATGGCTCCTCGTCAATAGCAGGAATTTCTACATCTGGATGTGCTGCATACCATTCATCGCGACACATGGGGCATAGAGGTTTCCCGCGTTGTTCCTCAGAACGAATATCCGGTGCAATGTAGCTAATGTCGTGTTTGGGGCAACGTAACATTAGCGCCATTAGTCCCAATCCCCCTCGTCATCATCAACAACTTCGGGCTCTGGTTCTGGTACGATCCCAAGCAAATCACCACGCTTCAAAGCAAGTAGGTAGGATTTGATATTGCCGTCGGTGAGAGCACTAAACTTAGTGGGAATACCTTGGGCCTTGGCGATGGGCTTTAGATTGACCGTGCACCACGTCTTTCCCTGGTCCGTCAGCGTATCCAGGCCAGGGAGAAAGGCCGGGACAGCGTGATCAGCTTGGCACCCTTCCGTAATTGCCTGATGCAGTTTAGACCACAAGGATGCCCTTTCCGTTGCTACCTGTGTCGTCTGTTTCGGTGCCTTATGTGTTGGTTTGCTCACAACCCGTAGTGAGTTGTTATCCAAGCGAGCAACCAAAGCCTTGCGATTCCCACGAGTAACTTCCTTCTCAGTGATAGCACCAAAGATGTAGTGGGAACTCTGTAGCAAAGATGTCTCCATCGTGTTCAACACATTGGCGTCATCCCCGAATGCTGCCATCTGATCCGGGAACAGCGCCCGATACAAGACAAACGCTGATTTGTTGACATAGACCGTTACTGCGGAGTATTGGAACGCGCTCGGCGAGCCGTCTGCGTTGCAGTCAACGGTCAGTTGCACGCGGGCGTGTTCTCCCCATTTACCATCGTACCACACGGCTTCGCCACCTTTGCGGCTCACTACACCACCAGGTCGGAAGAGATATTCCCCGACGGGAAGGGTTGCGGCATTGATCCTCTGAATCCAAGCGCTCTGCACTCCTTCCCGTTTGTAAGCATACACGTCGATGACTTTGGCTGCACTTTTGATCAATCGCTCCGCTTCGATCAGTGCATCGGGGTTGGGATCGCCATTGTCGAGAAAGATAGCTGGGAGTTGGCCCGGATCACCGCCGAAGGCGTGCACCAACAAGGGCAACCCGTCGGGAGCTACCGAACCTGGAGGGCCTTGTTCTTCCCCGTTATAGGTATTGTAGTTGCAGAAAAACGACCCATCCGCCCGCACTTTGTAGTACGGATTACCGTCAGAGCCTACAGTGAAGAATGTCAAGCCATTCTCCTCGTAGGTTCCGGTTTCAAATGTCGGAAAACTGGACTTAGGTTGTTGTGCCATTCGTAAACTCCTTTTTTGGTAAATATAATCGGGGTTATAAAAGTTTTATTGAAATTAAAGAATATCTTCGATAATGTCCTCCTCCGCCTCTGGTTCTTGTTGCATGGACCAATCGACAAAAGCCAGCCATTCCTCTGGCGTCCAAGAATCGTCGCTGGGCCGATCTGTCACAAAATGGGAAACACCATCGACAACCACGATACGTGGCATATCGGCGAACTCCGCAAAATCAGAAGTCATCATTCCCCCCTTCTTCAATCTCAGGTTCTTTGTACCCGAAATCCGTAGCAACCGCTTCCGTGAATACAGCACAAATTGGCAGAAGTGCCTCTAATGAAGTCTGGAGCACACGCGCCAATTGCTCAACGGAAATTGTATCGCCAGCTTTCACACCACTAACAGGGATCGCTACGTTGAGGGTCCCTGCGGGCTCAAGGGTAGGCCCAACCTGCAACTTGCTATAATTCCGTGTTACTTGGGGCCACACGATCATCTTGAGAACACGTACCACAATTGCCCCGTCCTTCACGGCGGACAACTCTGGTGAGATCGTAACTGCTGTTGTCTCTATCATAATTTCTCCTAACTGTATTCTAACATACTTTCATCAAAATGCAAACCCTATTATTCCTTTTTAGGGCCATTGCACGATACACATCACCAACGCGAATCCCGCAACAGCCAATACCAACCAAATGAGCGCAGCGTCCGGGTCACGTTGCACATTAGCGCTAAGCCGCTTTAGAAACTTCATTATACCCACACTAGCTCCTATTGTTCCCTGCACATTGCAGTATCTCCCCATTAGAAATCACCCTCTTAGTAGTATGTTTCAGCTTCGTCTACTTCGCGCTGCGTTGGGTTTCCACGTTCGAGAAGACCCCGCACCTCGAAAACGGCCAATTCCAGCGCAGAAGTCGCCACCGGTGCAAATGCGTGTCCACAATCGGGGCATTTGTATCCAATCATGCCGTGGAATGACTTCTTCAAAATACGCACAAGGTTGGCAACCAACGCCATTGCCTCACGAACCGTGATGATCTGCTCGGCAGCCACTAGACGCGCCCGCTCTGTAGTGGACACACGGCGCAATTGCTCAACCATACCACGTATTTCTCGAAGAGCCGCAAATTTCCCCCGACCAGATAGAAACACTCTTTCGAGCCGCAGAAACTCGTCTTGGGCTTCTTTTAGCTCCCCCGCCCGTAACGCCGCTCCCATTGATTCTATCGCGTCTGCCATTTCTTCTGTGTTGGGAGGATCGTCACCCCATTGCTTGATGATGTCCCCAATGTATGTTCTCAAAAGGGCCAACTCATTTTGCATCGCTAGGATGTCGGGGTCTTCCAATGACTCTTCATATCGCTTCAACAGATGTTCGGGTAGCACAGTCGAGTAGGCTCCGCTTTTCAGCGGTCGGCCCCCCGGCTTATGTCGTCCAGCCCCGTGGTACTGGCAGACCTGAAAGCCCAACCGGGCTGGTTTTTCACACTGAGCTAACGCTACAACCTGTGGGTCATCTGGTTTGCCTTCCGCGCGGAGCTTTCGCAGCTTGCCCTTCGCAAATGATTGGCAACGTGGCTTACCACCTTTGGTAAGTGGTTGGAAATACTGCCTAGCTTCGTCGTAGGGGAATCCGATCAGTCGGGGCATTCGTCCTCCTCCATAATATTATCCAACCATATATATTCTTGCACCCGCACACCGTGGAAGAGTTCTCGTAATTCATCTGCACTCCACTCGGATAGGTACGCCAATATCTCTAGAAGTATCTCATAGTCCGTTTCATCAGCTATCCCATCACGGATATTGATAAGTGTTTCCATAAGGGCATTGCACCTTGCAGCGGTGCCCAATGTCCCTATCAATTTATCCGCTGTCCCGTTGAATTGCACACACATTTTTATTCCTCTTCTTTCTTGCACTCTTTGACAAATTGATTATATCTATCTGGATATTGGTCAATGAACCAAGCACGGATGCCAGGATATGTGACCTCACCGCACATTTGTGTGCTAAACGCTTCCGCCGCTTCTAATCGCCTGAGACTATGTATCCGTGTGGGTTCGTCGTCCCGAAAATAGAAACACATTTCCGCATCACCGTCGCTGACGGGGTAAAAATTACAGACCGCATTCGGCGGCATTTCTGGGTGCATACAGAATACACGGTAGCCATCCACAAAATCAAGACAATATTTACAATCGGTGCATTCCATAATCATTTTTGGTCCCCTTCTCTCAATCGAATTTATCTCTTAGCCAGTGTACAAAATCCTGGGTGGCCCAACCTAGATAGAGCCCCAACCAAAATAGCCCCGGAATCCACATTAGCCACTGATACACGAAATCCACGCTTAGCGCTAATGGGATCAACCACCACAACGAGTAAACGATCCGAATCGGGGTTGCGATCAATGCCATCGACACCCACCCCAGGAGACCCTTACCGCCGTGGGAAAGCATGCTACCGTGGCGTATAAAAGTCTGGTATGGCGTCCAATACATATGAAATAGTGCCCCGATCAACCGATTGACGCGATACATCCGATATTCTGCACGGGTCGTGCCCCGATGATCCAAGTCGGGGTCGATGAAAAATCCACAAATTGCACCCCAGATCAGGCCGATGGATAAGGCCGGACTCAGAATGAAAAGAGGAATACTTAGAAGGCTAAGTAACACAAGAGTAATGATTGCGTTGCGCTCGTGGATTAGTCCGTCTTGCATTTTAATCTTTCCTCTTTATCGAACTTTATTTACTGTAATCCAACAATACACGCACCTGAAGCTGGGTAAGCACAATAAATACCGTGCCATCTCCACTGACCCAATCACCGGGCAATGAGATCCCCGCATCAGCAAACGTTACCCCATTTGGCAGCAGATCATCTATAATACTAATCGGGACTAGTATTTTGTTGTTAGGTGGATTTTCTTTAATACTCATATTTTTTTTCTACTCCCCCATCACTCCTCACTAAAGGTGGCGCGGTGCCGGTCTCTCACCGGCCTGGTGGCGTCCCACACGGCCTGCATAAGGTGACCGCTACGGTGCGTCATAAAGTGTGCCGTAGCCGACCGCGCCTCGATTGTAAATGCCTGCCCACAGTGCCCCGTCTGGGTCGCCGGTTCGGTAGTGTGGTGTGCTTGCTAGGCCAAAGGTTCTAGGACCCATTTTTGACATTGCGGTTCAGATACATGGTGCTCTCTCGTCCCCGCTTGACTCCCTGCCGTTTTCTTCGGGACCGTATCAAAAATGTCCTCGGACTTTTTAAATCCCCGGTGGTGCATTAGGAAGGCCCATTCTCCCTAACCATCTTATCGGAGTTTTCTCCAGACCGGTTTCCACTCTTTAAAGGATGGCCGTCACGCCAACCTCCCACACATTTTCGGGCACATCGCAGGCACTGGCCCAGTCACTCAATTGTCAAAGTTGGCGGAAGCGTGTCGGGCGCTACTCCGACTGATGGGCCAGCCTGTGCAACGTCTCGACACTAGCCTCTGGGGATGCTCTCCACACTTCTGTGGCATATTGCACAGCCCCAACGTGGCTGCTTTCCACGCCGCCGCTTCCACCATAAGTATACTACAGCTTAATCAAAAGTCAAATGGTTATCGTGTTGCCTCTACCCAATCTTGAATGCGACCATATCCAGTTGCTTCCAACCAATCAAAGTATTTATCCACGTCATCTTGCGTGAAATCTACCGGTCCGACCGCTGCCAAACGATATAGAACGTTGCTGGCCCACTCTACAGGCCCCATGTCAAACGAATAACAACTCTGGTTAGTGGGAGAGCTTGTAGCTACGAGGCGAAATCCATCAGCTTTGTGGCGTTGAATTGCAACGTACTTTTTATCATTATCACTGGCCCGCCGACAGGCAGCTAATGCGAGATCATATGCCGTAGATACGTCCATAAAAAATCCTCCTTAGCGCTAATAACCCTCAAATTCTAGTAAGGCTTCAAACTCTGCAAAAGACATATCCAACACAGTGATCGTCACAGTATCGCCAACAACACAATATGGTAGAAGGTCCGAAATGTAATCCACTGTATCCACTTCGCACACATTGACTGGTCCGTCGTAATGTTCTCCATCCTCTGTATGATCAATTTTATAGACTAACATCATTATCTCCTTTAATTGTAGTCAATACCTCCCGCAATGATACGGGATAGAATTCAGTGCAATCCACCCCCACATCTAGGGACCAGGGGGAATGCTCTTTTAGATTCCCATGAGAGTGCCCAAACAAATGGATCGAACACGGGGTTTCCCGATTGAAATGGGACCGATCCCACACGCGCATAGCGTAGTGACACATCGTAATCAGGAATGGATACTTACTAGCCCTATCCGCAATTTCTATCGAATGCAATGGAGGTAGAATCTGAACCACATATCCACTTCTACTCACGAGCTTGTTATACGTTGCCTCCCAAATAGGTATCCATTTATCGTGTCCGCCGGGGATCACACAGATATTTCCATTGAGACGGGCAAATATCTCACGGGCACCTGTGGGGCGTCCCATATAGAAATCTCCTAAGACATAGACAATATCATTATCGCTAATGCGAAAATTCCACCGATATATCATCTCAGTCTGCATGTGGTCCACATCATCGAAGGGACGATCACATAGCCTAATGATATTACTATGGTTAAAATGTTGATCCGCCGTGAAGAACATTCGATCCAAATCACGGGAAGAGAAGCGGCCTAGATTGATCTTGGAAGAGAATTTATTCATTCTTTGCCCCCGTCAACTTTTACTCTTTTCGCATTTATTCCAAAGCTTTTGCTATCAGTTCTGTCGGAATTTCACAGAATGCGGCATAGTGGTCTTGCCATTCGTTTACAGGCCACTCTTCTTTTGCCGTTTGTATTCCTAAGCCAACTGCTTCAGTGTCGGATACAGCAATTACAACAATGGCACATACTTTCATAATCACGCTGTCTATTGTAAGTTTCTTCGCGCCGATAGCAAGCGCATAGAGTTTCATTGTCACTATTTCCTCCCCGCTAGTCCTATTTCCTTGAGCATCCGCAACGCCACATCCATCGGAACACGCCGCAAATCCAGATGCACATCTGTCTCATCTGTCCCAACATACACTTCGACCTTGCCATAACAACGGCCACCGCTAACTCGCAGCGCTTCCCCCCGATGGTCTAATTCACTGTGCCCACCGGTTGCCTCCATCAATTGCTGCAAGCAATCTAATCTCATCGCCTCACGGCGCAAGAATGCATTCCGCCGGGCAACCTGTTCGGCAAAACGCGGCAAATACTTGGGAAGCAACCTACTGACAATGCTCTTGGCAACGGCTTCGGGGCCACGCTCGATTGCTACAGTAATCGCGGGAGCATTATCGGCAGAAAACGTATGCGTGTTGTTGCCGGACCTGACAGCTTCCGGCCACCGCCCCCAGATTTTGACGCGCGTGCTACGTTCCCAATCGTAGGTATTTCCTGTGAGGATAATGCTAGGAGTATTTGGAAGATTTGACGACACGATGATGGCCTGATGTGAATATGGCTGCTCACCGAATGCCCATTCGAGCAAATAGTCGGCCACTTTTTGTGCGAATTCAGATAGATTGCTTGACATTTTATTTTTCCCCTTCGTTTGAAACCACGGCCCAGTACTGCACTACCTTCGTAGCAAGCTCTACCTCTACCAACTCTAATTCATCTGGTGCATCGGTATAACCGTAGTAATAATCTGTAAAAGGCGACCCTGATCTGGTATTGAGATAGAGATAGCATTTATTATCTGATAAGTCTCTCAAGATACACTCTTGGGTCTGGTACTTGTAGTCAACCTCCCAGTCACCGGCCTCCACGAGTAGGTATCCCTCTATGTGCCCACCCCAGATGAGTTCACAAACAATTCTCTTATTGAACTTTTTCTTTGGCATGTAAATTCCTCCATAAAGTCTAATGTTTTACTTTGTAATTTTTACTAACCTGGCCTTGACCATCGTGCCACTTGCTTTGAACGCTCCATCCCCCAACGATACGATCCTATGTTGCAGGCCAGCCAACCATTGTCGGAAGTCCACGTCACGTTTATATTCTCTAAAAAATGTCCCCTCGCTGATTACACTCACGAGGATGCCACGAGCAGATAGACAATCGTAGGCACGGCGGATATGCAAAATGTCTTGACCGTCCTCAAATGGTGGATTCTGAATAATTCGTGTCCATTTACCAACGTCATAAGTTAAAAAGTCATAGGGACCTCGCACCAAGAGGTAGAAGTTTTTTGCGTCTAGTACCTGTTGGCGTTGTTCGTTTTTCTCGGCCACAGATAAATTACAAGTCGGGGCTACACTCAAAATGGCTTCAGCCAATTCACCCGTACCAGCGCTTGGTTCCAAGATAGCCACACCAGGATAAAGCTCGGCCATCTCAGCCATTTGTCGGCCAATCGCGTGTGGGGTGACAAAAAAGCCATCCTTCTCAACATCTATCTTCCCGGTGTCGAGTAAGGATGCAAGGTGGGGGCGGGGATCGGTTGGAAATACGTGTCCCCCAAGCTTCCGATTCCACTTTCCCCCCAGGGCTGTGAGCCCCTTGTTCACTGCAAGGTAGAGGGGTCGGGATAATTGTCCGCAAGTTAACTTTCCAAGGATGGAAGTGCCGATGGTTTCCCACACCATATCAGAGATAATTGGTAACGCCAAGTCTTCAATTTGGATGGTTTTTGTGGGGGTCATTTAAGTATTTCCTTTCCATCGCGCCAACGCGCCCTCTGAACACGTCCGATCAAACTCATCAAATTCGACATCATACCAAATCTTGGGCGGTAGGTTTGGGTAAACCTCAATTGTGATGGTAGTCACTTCTCCTACCGACTGATAGAACTCGCTATAGACATCCTCGCCTATATTGAATTTGGTTTTGATTTTCATTCTTATCCCTTTCGTATAGTGATCTTTTCGGATTTTTGTGGGACTTCTCAAGAGGCAGAAGCCCGATCTGCTATCATTGTAACACGCAAATTGAAAAAGTCAAACGTTGGGGGTGGCCCGGCTTTTCTGAAAGCCGGATTCTTATTATATAAACATGAAGAGGTAGTATATGTAGTAGTATATGTTAAGAATTTAACGCTTTCCGCTAATTGGATTTTACGCTTTCCGTAAAATCGGGATTTTTCTTCTTACTTTTCTTGGGATACGGATTCTTTAGGGGGTATTCTGTGTAATGTATGTAAAGTAACGTGAATGTTTCTTCAATTAGGCGGATATGTAGTGTGGGTGAGCCGTTGAATCTCATAAGTTTTGTTTCTATGATTCCACGTTTTCGCAATATATTTAGGGCGCGATCTACCTGATGTGGGGAAATGCGAATTTCATCCCACCAAGAGTGTCTGGATTTTGCCAGCCAAAGATGTCCGTGTTTCTGGATGCGTAATTTTGTCTCTTGTGCATCCTTTTTCGCTGGACTATTCCAATACACAATTTGGCCCAACAACACACCGGCTACTAGATCATCAACCATATCGACATAAACCTTTTTGACCTTGATGATACGGTGTGATGCTCCTTCGTCGCGCATGATCTGTTTGAAAAGTATCTTGAGCGCCGCACTATCAAGCGTAACATTTTCCTCTTTGGGCGTATCTTGTTTGATTTGATCTACAATTTCACCGACAGAATAAGTAGCCTGTCTTTCCATCCGAACCTCCTATTAAGCTCTGTCTGTTGCATTTGACAAGGTAAGGTATCTATGGTACAAGTGGGGTACACAAAGTTCATACATATCTGTGTTTCCAATCACTCTGCCCACAGGGGCCGCCAAGGTCTTTAGGCATACTGAGAATATAAAGTTGTTAGTTCTATCTTAGAAATCATCCGGTTCAGGGGTTATATTATGGTGCCTCTCATGACAGTTTTTGCAGAGAACAATCAAATCGTCAAGATAAAGAAATTCTTGTCCCCGATGCTCGTAGGTTTTATGGTGTACCGCAAGTGTGCCACCGGCGTGGCATAGTTCGCATTTATAACCTGCCCGATACATTTTGTAACGCCGTATGGTGTCCCAGTAATAGGATTGTAGAAAATCGTGATAAGGTAGTTGTTTCAATCTCTCAATTTCGTTTGAATCACGTGATAAGTATGTTCTTACTATATTGAATCTTCGTGATGGGGTTGTTTTCTTTTTTCCGTTGATGATAGCAAGGTCATCTGTTAGATCGGCTTTTCGTTGTGCTTGTCTTTGTTTGGTCAACTCCTGCTGTAATTCTGCGAGTTCGGCGTTTAGTAACTGTTTGCAATCGTCACAGATATATCCCCAGACACGTTTAATGTTTTTCTCGTTGTGTGGTGTATTTGGGTGTGTCCAATGTGCTACTAATTTGTGGTAGATATGGTCACCTCTATTGATGTGGGGAGAGGATAAGTCATAATCTATTTCGACTTTCTGGCAGTTTACACACTGTCCACGCCGAATGCGATCCAAGCAACCGTAGTAATGGTCTTTGATAAGTTGTATAGCGGCGTCCCTTTCCTGCCGACTAATGGGGCTCTTATAGGATTCCATCACGTCTTTGAGCTGTTTAACGAACTTAGAGCTAATTGGAGCAGACAATGTTTATACCTCCCACGGCGGCCCATCTTCCGCGCGCCAAGATGGGCCAACTTCTCCGATGCGCCACGCACGTTCGTACTCTATACCCTTGTTGATCTCCACACGGATTTCCTGCGATGTCTTGCCTGTGGTGCCCATATAAAGTTTGAATAGTGAGCTAAACGCGCGTTCCCCATAAGCGAATTCTTGGCGAAATTTCTCATATTCTTGACGGAGATTGTTACGTTCTTGTCGTAACTTCTCCCGTTCGTCATAGTTCTCTCGTTGTACTATTTTGCGATCCCTCCGGGCTACCAAATATGTTACTATATGGGGTGCTAAAAAAAAGATTACGCTCGTGGCGATGTCACAACCACAAAAGTAGTTTAACTCCAACCAGTCAATAATTGAATCAATTATGCCACCACTTCCGATATTGAATATATTCATATCATTTACGGTAAGCCCTCACACGCGATATAGTCACTGTCCATATCCAAAATGTGAACGTCCCCCGCTCCCTGACTTATACAGTATTCGTAGCACGCCTGCGCAGCCCGATGAGTACCGAAATCGGAGCAGTTATACCTGTTGTAGCTACAGTCACATATTGGCACAGGGGTTGGTTCTGGGGTAGGTTCCACAGGTACAGCGGTTGGCTCTGGTGTAGGTACTACTGTCGGCACCGAGGTTGGTTCTATCGTTGGTACTGTTGTTTGTGTCGGCAATGGTGTCCACGTTGGAATTGCTGTTATCGTCGGCCACGGCGTAAATGTAGATATTGGTTGTCGTGTTGGTGTTGATGTAAATGTCGGTATCATCCGTCGCGTTGGTGTCATTGTAAATGTGGGTATGGGTTGTTGCATTGTTGTGTCTTCTGGTAAGAAGCTAGGGATAAGACAGCAACAAATTGACATCCCGCATAGGATGATTAGTAAGATTAACCATCTACGATTGAGTTTCTGGTTTGACATTATGCCCCTCCTCTCTCGCCCTCTCCTCCATTCTGGTCACCTGGCCGAGATAACCCTTGCCCGACTCCATAAAACGTCTTCGATAATCTTCTTCAAGAAGTTGTTGCAAATCAGCAACGAGTTCACGCGCCGCCTCTGGGCTAAGTAGGATGACATCTACCGGTCCCCCTTCTGGTGTGATAGCAAAGTTGTTACCAAACGGCCTCACGGTTATATCTTCCAATTCGAGCTTGATAAGGATTTGCATGATTTCCTCCTATTTTAGATATGGGGTGCAACTCCAACCCACAAACATCGAGACAAATTTTTTTTAGCTACCCCCCACTCGGCGCGCGAATTGGCCCGTGGGGCAATTGGCCCGTGATCCCCTTTGTGGGGGGCATATACAAAAATACTAATCATAGTCTATGAATCTACGACGGCGCATCTCCGACAAAGAGGATTCTTTCGATGTCTTGGTCCATCTCTTCTTTGCTGGGGCTTCTTCCGGTCATACCAATTGCAGAATCATAACCGGCCTGATATACCTGCTGCAAAATGGCAAGAAGTTCCTCTAAGTCGTAATTGATTTCCAAGTTTTTCATTCTCTCCCCAATCGTGTTTCCTCATCGACTTCTGCCAAAATCGCGAAGACGCGCTCCTCCAATTTGGTAGCAAGACGATCAAGTCGTTGATACTTTACTGCAAGGGCGTCGGTCTCGATCATGATACCGCCCTTCTTATGGCGCAAATACCGAATATTGCGCATATCGCGGAGACAATTACAGTATGCTTCAAAGTAGGTGGTTGCATTCATTTTTTCTATATTCCTTTGATCAATCGTACAAACTGCTCTTTTGCTTGTTGGAATGTTAATCCACCAACGTCCAATTTTTGGTCTGCCAAGCTGTAAAGTTGTGTGCGATATGGAGAATACTCGACTTGGCAGAACCGTTCGAGATACCTCCGCAGATTTCTTGTCCCACCCCGATGGTAGACTTCCTCTGGTGGTGCAGTGATAGCGATTGTGGGATGTTCACGTAGCCACTCCACGCATTGGTGAGATTGCAGTGTCCCTGCTCCAACTGCAATCGTATATGTTTCGCTCAGGTGGGATAGTCTGGATACGGCTCTTTGGCAGAGTTCAAAGAATTGGTCATATCCTACTTTGGAAAGTAGGTGGGCCGCCGAATCCTCCCCCACACTCATTCTGACAAGTTGATCCAAGTCATAATTCGCGCGGACTTCCCGACAAAGTGAGGATTTTCCAACACCAGATGGGCCGATCACCAATAATATCATTATATTTTGTATTAGATAGGCGCAGCTATCCCATAACCCACCAGGGGCGGCCCCGGTGGGTAGGGGCAACACTGTGCTATACCCCCTTACGCCGTGTTGCTGCGATCTTGCGCGAAGAGGCGCGCTTCGTCGATAGCCAATTCGACCTCGCTAAAATATCGTTCCTCGTCATCAGCGAGCGTGCGGATGGTCACATTGTAATCAGTATATGGATACCGTGCGGGGTCAAAGTCAACGACGTCGCCGGGCTCGCCGAGAAACTGTACGCCATGTTCGTCAATCGCATCGACGACGACCACGGGATCGCCTGGGTGGAACAGCGGTGTAGGGATACGATCATCGGGGAAAATAAGACTATTCACTGAAACCTCCTCTACCGTCTCTGGCCCCACTTGTCCATGTGGGATGTAATGTAAGCATCGCGGGGGACATTCAAAAATGAACCTACTGGATGGATTACTTCTTCTTGGGGTTGTTTGATTAGTCCCGTGATTCCCGTATTTTCCTCCTTCTCTTCCTCCTCCATTACTACTACTTGACGTCGTGTTTCCAGAAAGGCTTCACACTCTGCGCATATTGTACCGAACGGCACTCCTGGTTTCCCACATGCATTACACCTGGCCATGGTTATCCTCCAATAGTTTAGCTTCGTCAATGGTAATCTCCCAATCATAAAAATCCGTGATTTCACCGTAGGCGATTTCAGGAGATTGGATACCTACGTCGTAAATACCTGTATCTTCTGTGTCTACAACTACTGCGTGGCGTCCCAGCCACTCCAGTACTTCACTTGATGCGTCAACGACTATGACAGGATCACCTACTCTGAATACAGTTGACATTTTATTTACCCCCTAGATAATCTTTGAGCATATTAGCGATAAGGCTCCCTACGTTTAGAACCGACCGCTTTTGCGCTGCGTCTAGTGCTTCGTAGGTTGTGGTGTGTGCATAAATGAACGGTTCTTTCGCGTCGAGGAGAACCAGTTTGATGTACTCCCCTAGCTGGTCCATCCGTTCGATGGGGCCAACCTGGGAGAAGATATTGTGCATACGGGCTTCTGTGATGTACGTTTGGAACAGATCATTGAGGGCGGCCACGTCTTCGTCGATTACACGGTGCTTCTTTGCCTTCCGTGGTTTAACTTCCAAAAAGGCGGGGTTCTTTTTCTTGATCATAAAGGTCGGCCCGCCCGGAATCTGATAAACTTTGTGCCACGGACGAATTACGATTCCTTCCATAACTTCGTCGGCGGGGGCGTCCGGGGCGCGCAGGTGGGATGGGACTGCTACATTTGTCTCCAAGGCAGATTGCAGATTGGGGGCGAAACCCAGTAGGGGAACCATATAGGTAAGCGACAGGTTACAGTGGGACAAGATTAACACGCCGGTTTCATATGCGGGTTGCAAAATATCGTTCGCCATGTGCCCAAATATGCGGATATTGTGGTGACCGTCGTCCCGATAGTGGATTTCGCGTTGTACGCCCTTACCGAAATATTCCCCAAACACGCGCAAGGTCTGTCCGGTGCGGTCCGAATGTGCTTGCAAGGCGTTCGTTAGTTTTTGGTAGCGCGGCAATGCGAGGGTTCCCCACACATCATAGAACTTCTGATTTGTATCCAAGAAGCGCCGCCGACTGCCCACACGCATGGGGAGATCGGGCTCGAAGTAAAGTTGGAGATTGCTTCCGTGGAGTTTTTCGGTGATGATGTACATCTCGGAAACTAACGCGGGGAAGGTGGTAGTGAACTCTTCGATCCGTCGGAGGTTATGCGCTTGGGTGATACTGGGCCACTTCACAAATTTGTCTGGCATATTTGCCTCCTTGTGTTATGTGTCTATTCCAACAATACCCATGAGCTGTCCCCAAACCTTTTCCAGCATTCTATTTGTGACGTCCCCACCGTCTTGTACACTCTCAGCGAATGCGGCGAGAACCTCAAGACCCTCTCGATCCTCCTCGCCAGTTGTCACCATCTCTTGGACGACGACCTTAAAAGTTGGGGGCACGTTGTCGAGGCTTTCTGTTCGGGTAGTAAAATCGGGCATTCTATTTCTCCTTTACTCTCTACGAATTTGTCTGGCATATGTTACGGGATTGCTGTATTTGTGAGGATAACCATGTTGCTCGCACGGGGATAGACGCTCAAGAGTTCTTCTGCACACACTTGTAGACCTTCGGTGCAACCCTGCGCGGCTTTGATTATAAACCGCTGTGTGCCCAAGTCAATTATGACGCTATTCTGCATTAGGTGTACGGATTTGCTACCATTACGTCCCTTCACTGTGACGTGCATAGGAATTATCCTCCTCTTTTTCTTTAACTATACCATACTTTTGTCAGAACACAAATCAATCTACGTAGCGCATCACACACCACGTGCACAGATCAGCGCGCCAAGAACCCCACAGCCATTGTGGTGTAAACCGTTCGACGAAGTGAAGGCACTCATCGAATACCATCCACCATTCGCGCGCTTTCCAGTGGTAGACAATTGCTGCCCGCGAACCGGCAAAAATAGGAATGTCATCCATAGTATTGATCTCCCTCCGAGCTTTATTCATTAGCGCTAAGCGGTCTCTGTTTTGTGAATGAAAAAAAATATGGGGATGTTCAGGTGTGCGGCGGGCCGATATACTTTCAGTATCCCCAATCGGATCGAACCCACTGTAACTTCCTGCACTCGGCCTTACGACCATCCCCAAGGTGGACGCGGGGGGAGTCAAACCCCCGACCTCTACTGTGCAAAAGTAGCGCTCTCTCAACTGAGCTACGCGCCCGTACCAAAGCACCAGTGAATTATTTCCTCTAGGCTCATTTGTTGCGTATTCTCTGTGGACGGTGTACAAAGTGTGCACGGCACCATCACAAAATCCGGGTCGGGGCAGACGTAGTAGATCGGTGTGATAGGATACCATTTGATCCTCATATTCCCATTACTGACCAGCCAGACGAGAAATGCCAGGAAGATCGAATCAAACATCCAAGAGACCTGCACACGATCCAACCATTCCCATCCATCCTCTGCGCCACATTCTGGGCAGCATACGCCAGCATAGGATGTATCCATTCGCATGCGTTCGGATTCGGCCCAAACTGCTTCGGCGTTTTCAAGGGACTCGCGGATAAAGCTCATTTTTTTTTACCTCTCCAACCAATCGTGCAATCGCTCATATAATTTATCGTGTAAGTAATCAAATTCCCATTGGCCTAACACCGTGAAATACCCATCATGGTCGTCTCCGCCAGCTTGGTCGATCACCTTTTCCAGCAATTCTTTATTCGTATACGTGGCTTCGCTGTCGATAACAGCTTGTCGGAACATCTGTACCGATTTTTTTTTCATTTTTGACCTCCTCTTAAAGGTGGGGGTGGGGCTCGAACCCACAACCAGAGCATTACAGGTGCCCTGCACAGCCAATTGTGCTACCCCACCGGGTATCACATATCTTCCGAGCGCATCACAATCACCTCAACGTCTGACCACATTATAACATGGGTGCGCCACATTGCAAATAGGTTCATAGGCTGCCGGGACTGGGATCGAACCAGTGACTTTCATATTAACGGTGTGCTATTCTACCACTGAACTACCCGGCAACGTGTGCGCCGCGCACGATTCGAACGTGCAACCTTCTGGTTAAAAGCCAGATACTCTAAATCCAGTTGAGTTAGCGGCGCTGGCAGGGGGAATGGGGTATGATCCCACATTTCAGGATTCAAAGTCCTGTGTCCTTTCCGTTTGGACGATCCCCCAGGCGGGCCTAGTGTGATTTGAACACACATCACGAATTTTGGAGATTCGCTGCTTACCAATTAGCGATAGGCCCATACGGTGTTACTTTGTGACATAATCTGTAACAGAATCATATTACAATGAAGAGGCGGAGTCGGTCCGATTAGCAGACGGGCTACGCTTGCCAGCCAGTGCACAACGACTTATGATGTCTAGTCAAAATCATGTGTGCGATCTGGCATACAAGCATCGGAATGACCGAGTTGTTGGAGTAATTTTACGATTGTCTGATCTGCCTTTTCTAGTGCTTTGTCTCGTATGCGAATTTGATGTGCGACAATTTGATTAGTTATCGCTGAACCCACTGCTAATGATAGTATCATCCAGATGAGTTCCCATAGTGCGTTCCACCAAGTATAGTCTTCCATTTGTTTTTAGACCTCCTTAGTAGAGCCACTATCCAAAAAGAACTAAATATGTGACCACGTTCTCCCTTGCGCAATATCCCCAATAGTAACGCGATGTACACCAAATCGGGCGGCGATTTTTCGTTGTAGGCGTCCCTCCCTGAGAAGACGTTTGATCACACGCACATTGTCTTCGGTGAGCTTGGAGATCCCTACTATCTCACCACGCAATATGTTTTTTGTTCGTGAGCCGTCAGTTTGGCTTTTCTCTGCGTGACAATCGTGACAAAGAACTTGGCATTTATCTAATTCAGCTACTAAGATTTTCCACCGGTAGATCAAACGCCCGCTAATATGGTGCTCCTTCTTAGCAGGATCAATATGATCTATCTCTAAATCTTCGGTAGCCCCACACTGTACACATATCCCGCCGAGATTTGTAGTGCCCGCTGTCTCCGAGCCTGCATCCAGTTACGTTGAAACTCTCTTTGTGTTGCACGATCTTTACATGGCATGGGATTTCCCCCCTATAAGGTTCCACAGTGGAGGTGGCGGTAATCGAAACCGCGTCCAAATGCTTGCTATTATAACGAGTTTCGGCTTTAGTTCAAAGGTGATTTCAACCTACTGCTCGCCACAAACATCTGTCGAATCCTAATTCACCCCCATATTTCTAAAGTGCTTCCCACAAATCCCGATATTCCGCGTCAAGTTTCATCGGTAGGGTAGTAATGTTCTTGCGCGTCTCATTCTCGTAGTACTGATACGTCATATCTTTGACCAGCAACCATTTCGCTCGGAGCGCGCGTTTTGGCAGAATTCCCAACCAATAACGCCAACGCCCGATTGCTCGCTCAAGAGATTGAACTTCCTGTTGCTTGCGAGCTAATCGCTGAGTTTGGCCTAATCTCCTTTTTGTCATTTTGTTTTCCTTCCAGTTATTTTAGGGGGTGAAAATCTCGCCGCAGTTTGAACATTCATAGTAATACCCCCAACCCTCACAACATTCGCATTCCGGTTCATTATCTTCTCTGTAATCACACATTCTGCACGTGTGCTCATCCACATCATTGCAGCCACATGCGGGACATTCGATTGTAGTATCTCGGCAAGTTCCCATCAGTCTACCTCCTCACAAAATTGATTTCTGTACCATCCACACGGGCGGTAGAACCACGTTGGCACCCATTGGGTTGTGTCGTCTGGTGTAATTACGCCATTGGTCAGCGCCATGTGGTAAGCTTCGGCGTGTGATAACCCATCAACTTGTAAGGCGTCAACTATTTCTCGGAGAGCTTCCTCCAATACTGGAATTGTAGATTGTCCGAAGAAAATGGTTTCTATTTGATTGTCCCCAAGCAATAACCTGATTGTTTCGGCGTCGAAGACGGAGACCTCACCGTTGAAGAACCGCACCTCCTCTGGATGTGGGTGGGAGATTGTAATGTATGATGTTTGCAGGTCGTTGCGATGGTGTGGTGATTCTACGATGAACTCTGTATATTCCTCGACTGCGCGGTTGAATGCTTCACTTTCTGGCGTACCGCCCGCGATGTCGAAATACATCTGTTCGATGATCTCTCTATTCCGCCGGCCACGTCGATTGACGCGCGGGCCAGCAGTCGGAACCTCTTTGGTCGCCCAGTAGATGTCCATGTGCTGGATTCCTGCATCTCTGTGTGTCGAAAGGATGCGCTGTCCCCTAGGCCAGATCGGGCAGCCGGTGATAGCTACCCACGCTCCCCCAGGAGGTAGTGTTGCGAATCCTGCCGCACGTGCTACATCGTTTAATGTTTTCATTATTTTATCCTCTATTTAATTATACACGAGGTACGACAAAAGTCAAACGGTGTGATCACACACCCCAAAGCCTCGGTTCATCAGTGAGGTCCAATACCCTCCAACCCTCCTCAAACCTGATACTCGCATCTGTGTAGGAGATTGGTAGTGCGTCGAACGAACCACACACAAGTCCGTGTTCGTCGAATCTCGTTCCAATCGTAACATTGAAGATCATTTCACACTCACCGTCCGTATGAATTAACACGTCGCCGTCTGAAAGATGGTAGTTTGGCATTATTTATTTCTCTCCTTCGCGTTGAGCATTTTTTGGAATCTTTCTATCGACATTGCTTTTACACTGCTTACACTGGGATCATCGGCATAGAGGATAATTTCGGGGTTGTCGCGCGTCGGTTCCATGTGGACCTCCTGGCTACCATCCCGAAATGTGACCACGATTGCTGTTTTTACCTCGTCCTTCTCGCAATTCCAGATGGTTTTCATATGTCAACTACCCCGAACTTATTTGCGTAATACATGGCGGATTGTTCATCCTTGCCCACGCTGTCACGCCCGACTCTGTATGCCAATTCAAGTGCGGCCATTTGCATTTGAATCGCAGGTTCGACCTTCCCTTGCATAGTTGCTGCGATCAAACCCTGCTCGATCATGGCGGTGCATGCTTGTAGGGTTTTGTTGTCGAGCGTGATCCTGACTTTGCCATCGGCGTCTTTGTATCGCTGTCCGAGTTTATCGGCGTAGGCTAGCGCTTCCTCACGGGTCATTGCTTCATACATTTTACTATTCCTTTCCACGATTTTTTTTTTGAAACTAGTCTGGGGGGCAGGATTTGGACCTGCGATTTCTTGCTCCCAAAGCAAGCGCCTTAACCTGACTAGGCTACCCCCAGATTACGATCACACACTTACAGTACACGACATTGTGGTGACACACTGAATACTTCACTATCTGTTTGCAAAGACGCGCCGATTTCCGCTTCGAGAATCTGACCACACACACAAGTGACCGATACGCGCACAATGCCTACGGTTACGCACTTCTCAGCTAGCGACTGAATGATCATTAGGCGGATGCCAGGCTCATCGAGATCAGCGCCACACACCGGGCAGACATACAAATCGTTCTCTGTACTCATATGCCTGCTCACAGCGCATCCTCTACCAGGTCCAACTCGGCGTCGTAGAATGCTTCCATGTCATCGCCGAATTTCACGTACACGTCGTATATGCTATCAAGAATTGGCGATTGCCCTGGTGAGCTTGGCGGAGCTATACTACCCGCTGCCCCGACGATCACACCCTGTAAACCGAGATATTCAAGCATATCAGCGTCGGCGTAGAGGATGTCCACGACCTCCACCACCTGCCCCGGCCAGAAGACGCTTCCAGGGATGGGCAGAATGCGCGATTCGTCGATGGCAAGTTCTCCTTCTAGAAAAAATACGCGGCCACTGGGGAATTCAACTTCGGCAATTTCGTCGCAAAAATCAACGATCTTACCCGACTTTCCCATGAAGGCCATGATAGATTCATTTGCCCCCTCGACAACGATGACTGGATCACCTTCGTTAAATACGTTACTCATTTGCTTTCTCCTTTTTTCGCTTCTGATAGGATGGAATGTCTACTTGAGAAACATATCGGCGGCAACATTGATTGCCTTTTCCTTGACACGCGCGCCCCGACCGAACAACGCCTCCTCTGCGCGATTTGTGTCCTGGTTCATTGGCACGAAATGATCCACGTATTCGATCACACTTTGGGTTGCAGAATACGCGGTGTGGGCCAATCCGGGCGTCATGTTGGTCGGGCTATTGAAAAGTTCTTCCACACTCTCTCTGTGGTCAAGAGTACGTTGATTGGGGTTCTCACCGGTAGCAGTATACACCGCTTCTACATAATCTGCAAACTGCTGTGTTGAGAGCCGAGTGTTGGCGAGCTCTTGAAACACACTTTGCACCTTCAGAAACTCCTGGTCGGCTAGGCCCAGGACACTTCCGGTGTCGAGTAGGCGAGTGTGTACGTTCTTTGTGTGGCGCAGTAGTACTTGCGCCTTGATCTGACGCAAACTCATGTTTAGGGTGTTCTGGCATACGACCCGAACAGTCGTGGTGTACACCCGGAGAGCGTTGCGCCCGCTGTGGTTGTTGGTTAGTGTCAGGTACTTGTCGAATGGGTCCTCGTTGATATAAAAGCTATCGGGCAGCTTTGCCACGAGGAAGATTGTTTCTCCCTTGCCCAAAACACCGACGCTCGTATAAAATGCGTGGTCCGGCCCACAAAGCTGGTCGAACGGCTTAAACGCTTCCACATTCTGTACCACCTGATAAGTTGGCCCCACTGTGCCCAACACTTCGTCGGTGTCAGTTCTGATAGTTGCATACGCACCGGTTGGTACTTCCTCACCCCGCCAATGCACAAACTGAGGAACCTTCTCAACCCTATATGCATACCGTGGGAGGCGGTCTAAGAGTTCATCTGCGGAGAATAGTCCACCGGCGTCTATCCCCAGATGGTGCCAAGCTGGTTTGCTTCCCATATAGGTTTCTCGATTGATATTTGATGCCACTGTTTCCTCCTTATTTTGTATTATCCATCGTGCTTTCTTGTAAAACGCGGCGGAAGCGGGCCAGATGTGTGTCACTTCGACTCCATTTTCAGCTCAAGAGCTAGTCGTCCCTAGTGGTCTAGGCAGACACTTTTAGTCCATTAACCTTGCCGCTTCCGCCTTCCCTCGCACCGCCGTCTATCCACCGGCCTTCGGTCTGTGGAAATTGGCACTTTGTTGCCCCAGCTTCATTACTTCCACCGAAGCAACTTTGATACCGTCACGAACGGGCGGGGTTTTTCAGTTATCAAATACCGCACATCACCATATTTATTATACGACATATTTCTCAAAAGTCAAATGGATATTAGCGCTAAGGATATAGCAGCGCACCACACACCAATCTGTGCAGTGTGCTACTAAAAGCGATCACACACCATTACTGTATACGTCACATCGGGGGCCGGGGGGAGATTGCCCCAATTGGCTTTCTCCCAGTTGGCACTACGGACGCGCCCGGTCCACCACGCATATACCTCCTCTGCCTTCTCTTGGGTGAGACACGGGCAATCCAGTGCACACGTCGCACACGGGAATGCGAGCGTGTCGTCCGCAAACGCTTCCGGGTGCAGTGTCATCGGGCAATCCTCCGGTATTTCGGCGGAACAACGTTGGATGCAAAATGCAGTACCCATGCCAGGGCATACGTTACGTGGAAGCTTGCACCACCGGCGCATATCCTGTGTGAGGGGGCCGTGATGGAGTTTGCTCACATCTGTTATACCTGCCATATTACCCTCCCCATTCCTTGTCAACCTCGAATGCCCAATCGAAGAACTCTTCCAGGAGAGTTGTGTTGACCTCTCCCATCCAGGGTGATGTGTATTCCTTCAGCACGCTTCGCATATACTCTTTTACAGTTCGTTTTGACGCCATTATTATTGCTCCCCTTTAGTCGAACTCCCACGTGATTTCTCGATCTTTGAAGTCTTGGATAGTATCGTCACAGTTTTCGATGAGCCAATCGATCAATTTTGCAGTCCGGTCGGCGGTGTCGAACGGCCTCCAAGGGGAGTATCCATTCGTGACGTGCTCCCTGTAGTCATCGGGGGTTGGGTTGTCGTCATCATCCCGCCAGTCGTCCCGGTGTGGATCGCCCAGAGCTTGCAAGGCATCTCGTACATCATTCTCAAAGTTCGATTTGGCTTCCTCTAAGACGTTGAATGCGGCCAAAAGAACTTGATAGGATTTGTTTTCTGCACAAATGTCGGGAAGGATATGTTCAGCAGCGTCTCTTGCATTGGCGCGGCATTCGTCGCGCAACTTTTCTAGGATGTACTCGAAGGGCAGTACAGACAACAGCGCATCCACGAGCAAGGGGCGGTAGTCCCTGGTCAGCATCGCCTCAACCTCAAAGCCGTGGGCGATGTCGGTGCCGACCTCGATCATGTCTGCCTCACCACTACATATTGGGCAGACGTGTGGGACGACTTGCCCTGTGCTTACCACCGGCCACTGATGCAGACAAGATGGGCAGCGCGCAAGAAACAGCGCATTTTCTTCTGCCCACTCGCGGTAGCCCGCATTGCTCACCTTGAGAGTATACCACCTCCCATCAAGCTGTTGTCCACTGGCGGTCACCTGTGGGGGGCTGATCCCCACGCGAGCCTCTAGTACGTGTTTCGTATAGCGGCTAGCCTGGGTTGCAAACGTCGGAGCGATTACGGCCTCCCCATCAAAATCCCAGTCTGTGATGGACAACACAATTAGGGGCGTATCAAAAGTAAAGGAGTTGTCGTAGTCGTTGTACCAGTTGAAATGCTGACGCAGCATCCGCTCTACAGCGGCTTTTGAGGATTTGCCCTTCCCTGACAAGAGCGCCTGCGCACCCAGTGCGTTAGCTGCCTGGGAAAAGTCCTCAAATAAAGAGTCTTTTTCAACGCAAACAACGATGTGGCAGCCGTGAAAAAGACGGTCCCAGAAGGATTTCATCATCCGACTGGCGTCCTCGACCCATAGGTCCTTGTAAGTGACTTCTCCGGTATCTACGAACTTTGCGTAGGTTTGGGAGAGGCGTTGTGTCCACGCCAGATCGTTGACATTCTTTACGCCCTGGGCGTTAATCTCGTAGTCTCCGATCTGATGGGCCAGCGGGTGCGCAAACTCCAACTTGTACCACTGATACCAGTGCCGCCTCAGAGCTTTGCATTTCCCATCGCCTTCTGGCCCACGCTGCGCATCGAAAACAACCATCTGGCAGATCGTGGCTACTCGACTGAGGGCCACGCGGCTAAACCCGGAAAGGTCCTTGAAACGATCCACAAAGTCAGGTTCTCGGAGCGCCTTTGTGATGGGATTGTACGACGTGGGCAGCCAATCCGGTTCCTCGCCTAGTTCACGAAGGATTTCCTTACCAAAATCATCTAGCAATGAACTCCAATTCATTGTTACTTCTCCTTTACTTCTGTGAGATTATACGTGTGTCCAGCATCGTGTATGATGACAATACCCCGACTGTCGTCGTACTGGATAGCAGCGTGGGGGAGTGCATCCTGTAACTGCAAGCGCAGCACATATAGGCGCTGGTTGCGTTCCTGGACGGCCTTTCTCTTTGCATCTTGTTGTGAATTCATCCTATACAAACCTCCCGTTTGCACTACGTTTTGCAGTTTTTGCTCGCTTGAGCCCACCCATCCGATGAAAGGTAGGATACTTCTTTAACGCGCGTTTTAACCCTTCGTGCCCGGCGTAGGGAGACCACGAGCCCCATTCTTTGAAGTGCCCGGCGTCACGATGGTAATTATGGTGACATTCTCTGTGGGCGGGTTCTGTCCAATTGGGGAATTGTTCCTTGTCCGGGTGATGCATATCTTTGTCACCAGCTTCGATGTGTTTACCACAAAAATAGCAGAGCATTTTCTTTACTCCCAAGAGGTGAACTTGCCAAGCTCATCTTCGATTACAGTGGGTTTTGGCATATGATCGTATACCCGGTTGGATGGGGCACGAACCACGCGGCCTTTGGCCGTTACGATCTCCACTGAACCGGTAGATATATAGTCATCTTTTACAACCGATATAATTGTACCGTGGTAGCGTTTGGGTGTCTTGTTACCCACGTAGATCAGCACCCACACGCTGTCCCCAACGGAGAAAACTTTGCCGCCATTGCCGAAAATGCTATCCATTTTGCTCCTTAATGTATCACTATGTAGTCCCAAATGGGACTGTCTGCTGCCAATTCTAATTGCCAGCGGCGGGTTCGATACCACATTTCCGGGTAACCCCCCATCTGTCTGCATCTGTCGGGGATTGTCCAGCGGGTGTTGCGGTGCATCCATCCCTGAGCGCCAGCGTTACCGCTCCAATACTCTTTGTAGTCGTCGCCGGGGATAATCTGCACATACTCCCATCGCCGATGGTCCAATCCTTGCGGATCAAAGCTCAGGATGTCATCTTTGAATGCATTGGCAGCGTCCAAGAAACACTCCTCACGGCCCCATTCACTGCTACCCATCGGGTCCCCGTCCTTAGCATCGAGCAAATGGATTCTAAACTGGTAGTTTCGCATGTTATCTCTCCTTAGCGATAATGTGTTTTTGCTAACTTAATTCCTACCCCGATCTCCAGCGGGGTAGGTGGTAAACTAGCAAAGTTTGCGGATGCGCCACGTCCACCCATCCGCCCGGTATTCCACACAAGCATTAGACGTGAGCATAACTTCTGTGAGCTTGGCCGCCTCCTCTTGTGACATTGTATTGGTATACACTTTGGGCAACCCCCATGCCCGATCTATGTACTCCAATGCTACACCATACGTTCGCTTGCGCTTGCGTGTGGCCTCTGTCACGAAGAGGTGCACAGTTACGATGATACCTGGTATGGTATCAGTAAACATCACTCCTCCGGGGGGATTAGCACAATGGGCGCATTGTCTTGTTTCCACTGCTCAGAAGCATATGGATATTCGGGGGATGTTTTGAGCGTGAACGTCGAACGCACAACCCCGTCTGATGTGTTGATCACAAGAACATCCTCCATGGGGGGCGGTTCTTTCTTACGTGCAAATTTATTAACGTCAGCGGGCGCTTTTCCGACTGTGACATCCCATCGCTCTGGGTATAGATTTGCAATGCTTCGGAGCTTCGCGATTGATACAATGCAACCAAGAATGGACACGCGGGCGGTCGGCTTGATACCCTTTATGGCTTTCTGCACACTCTCACCCAGGGTGTAACAAACGTCCCCATCCAACTTGTGGGGCGGGGTCCGATCCACTTCCTTGACTTTCCGTTCCTGTTTTGCAACTGCGATGGCAACCGCATCCAAAACAGTCATCTGTACACCATCCAGCACACACTTGGTGTCCAGCGTTGCATCTGTATACACCCCGTCGTACTCCAGATTGTGTGCTTTCTTACCGAGGAGATACAGAATCGTCTGCACAGCCAGCGATTTGCCCAGGAAAATGTACTCGTCGTTGGCGTTTGCAAGATGTTTGCGCTGGCGTGTCAGGTATGCATCGCGCCCATCGGCGAGTTCATCCTTGCGGCTCTGCAACGCCTCTGCACATTCCGTTGGCGATAGATGCTGCGACGATTTCGTGCCGTCCACATATTCCTGCCACCAAGCGATGGTTTTTGGAAGTCTGTCCCATTCTGCTTCCCGATTGCATATTGCGTCCTTGGCCGCCGAAATTATCTCTGCGGCCCGTTCCCACTGTTTCACGAGTTTTCGTAGTTCAGTCTTGTTCATTAGTGCTCTCCTCATAATATCGCGTAGGCAAATAGGCCAGCGAGTACAGGTTTAAGCCGATAGGTTCTCCATCAAATTGGTTTGTCCATACGGCTATCTTGCCCCATATTGGCCCTTGTACAGTAACAATTTCACCGTGCCGGATCGGGTGCCAATTCTTGAATTTGTAATCATCGGGACCTGTGTACACGAGCTTTGTACCTGGTCTGATGCATCTGCAAATTCGCTTGGCTTCGTCAAAGGCTTCATTAAAGCCCGATTCGCCGGGTGTGGGCATCGTCCAAATCGGTTTCAAATCTTGGGGGTTATTAACAACGATTTTTTCTGTTGGTGTTCTCATTTTTGCTCCTTTTCGGTGCCAAACTGCAACTCACACGTATACCCGTTGAGGCCCTTGTAGTAATCCCAGGCCCCGTACCTGACCGTCGAATGCCCACGTGGGCGCTCAAAGAGAATTGAATCCTCACGGACGGTCACACACAAACGTGTCTGGCGGTGCACCTTGGCGTAACTGCGCAAACCGGAAACTCCGACAATCACATCCCCGATCTTGACCGCGCCAGCAGTCCTGCCCTCTGCTCCCTTCAGTGCCTTGACGATTGCAGCCCCGGTTGTGGCAAACACGTTGTCGGGAAGCCACGTACCGTGTACGATCCTGGGCGTATTCTCTGGCACACGCTTGTGCCACTCTTGTCGTGGTTTGCCGATCTTCCTTTCCCGAGCCTTATCACGTTGTACTTTCCATTCATTGTCCAAGATTTCCTGCCGCAGGGGGATTGCTTCTTCAAGAAACTCTGCAACCGTGACAGCACCTTCCGGCAAAACGTCCAAAGTCGGCCCTTGTGGATTTTCCGTGTCCTGATGGGAGTAATACCCATTCTTGTACGGCCCGCGCCAAAGCTTGCGGTCAGGATACTGCTTTTCTGGTCCTTTTCTGTCCTCAAAGGCAAGAGCGGGCGTACCGCCAACGATGATCCACAAGCGTAGCAAGTACAATTCCTCGCCCCGGCGTACCTCGTAGATCGTTTCACACGAACTGGTTGACAGTTGCTCAATCTGAAACATCATTTTCCTCCTGTTTCGCGCGCCTTTTGTCGATAACATCCGCGCAGGCTGCGCACAATTGGAACCATTTATCGTGACACTTGCGTTTGGTAATAGCATAATTTTTCCAGCAAGCATCGCACTTTCTGCGTCCGTCTATGTCGTATACTTTGCTCATTTTGGCCCCCGTTGTTAATCAACTTTCAATTGCTGCCAAGAGATGCCCTGACGGGTCCCATTGGCATATTCGACAATCAAATCCCCAATAGCGATTTCAGCCCCTTTTTATCCCCTTAGCAATAATTATCCTAAATTTCTCGAACTACGCCGGTCTCAAGGTTCGCACGAAAGTGTACCCACATTGTACCGATAGGTTTTTTGTTACCATCGGGCTGGACCGATACAATTTCTGCTTCCCTGCGCACATGTAGATACCGTGTGTTCGCTACCCGCCCTCGCCCGGTAGTGCGCTTGATCTCCACAAAACGCCCGCTAGCAGTCACGGCGGGATACCACACACTATTGTCCCAGGGATTTGGATGTTGGAGGTAGAGAAATTCAAGCTCGCGCTTTGTGCGTTCTGGGTCAGTATCGAGCAACCCGTCACACATTTCGTGGCACCGGCGCAGCGCCAACGCAAGTTTCAACGTTTCGGCGTCAAATTCGTAGCCCATACCCGTGTATCGGACGTGACAACCAGTATTGAGCGGCGCGCGCAACCAAGCAAGTTCATCCTGCGCGTCCGCTTCGTCCCGGTATCCTTCCAAGACCTCATCAGCGGCTTGCAATGTGGCTATCCATGGGTCATAGATTTCTGTATTGCCACAGCGATACTCACGACTAATGATTTCTTTCACGATTTCTGCAAATGTCATTTCAATGCTCCTCAATTATAACAAATCCGCACCGACATAGATTTCAAGTTCCGTTGAACTCATGGTCGTGCACAGCGGTTCGTCAACATAGTTTGTAACCTCACCGCGCAGTGCGGCCAAATCCTCGCCGTCCCCGATGACCGTATCCGCAACCCGACCATCCTCTAATTCCAGATACGTTCCCTTCGTGCCAGAAACTTCGTAACCTCTCATTTTTTTTGTCCCTCCATAGAACTTTGTCTCACCCAATGCAATTTGCACGGTGTGTATGCTAAACGCACGATCCAAACTTTAATGTTGTTTTTGATCGGTTTAGCACACACACCGTGCAGCGACTTGTGTCACTGCAAGGTGAGACACAATCACGGTAAGCTCTTGCGCAGTTTCCTGGCGCGCCTCTGCGCTTCCTTGCGTGTGTTGAACTCTTCACGAGCGTGGGGCGGGAAACCTTCTTTCCCGACCTCCACCACCCACACGTGCTCAACATCATCATAGTCTGCTTCTTGTTCCCGAACTATCACATAATATTCATTCATTTTTTTTGCTCCCTCTCTGTTTGTTGATCGGCCACATCTTTATCCTGTCCCAATGCTTATTCGCCGCAGCGAGCATCGCGCATAACGTATCGACAGATAACTCACTATATGCAATGCATTCGTCATCGTACAAATTTCCATAACCATATTTGGTAGGAAATGCCACGTCGTTTACAAAGAGTGCTTTGTACCGCCAGCCCCCACCGGAGACTGGGTTGCCGTCTTCAACTAAAACTGCAAACGGAAATGTGGTGGCGTCGTGCCGACCACCGTTATTGACACGGACAACTGCACCAGTGTGTAAGATTGTGCGTTCACAAGACATTTTTAGAGTCCTCCCAGACATCTTTGTCTCAAACTGGTTACACGATTTGGTGTAACAATCAGACTGTCGATCAACTCCAAGTTCAACGCTTCTCCTAGTACGCGAATTGAATTTGTCAACGCGACATCCTCTGGTGATGGTAGACTGTTGCCGGATGGGTGATTGTGGGCAATTATGATTGCCGAGGCGTTGGCTCGAATTGCTTCCCGGAATACTTCTGCTGTACGAATACTGACAGAGTTGACTTGTCCTATGTACAATGTTACGGTCTGAAGAAGATTTGTGTTGGCGTCGAACAATAACACAAGAAAGTGTTCCTGCTCTTTGTGTGCAATTAGGGGGATTAGATACTTTCCTACATCTTGCGGTGAAAAGAGGCGTACCCTGTCGGTACGCTCAGTTGCAAGCCGGTTCCCAAGTTCCAACGCGGCTTGCACACGCAACGCCTGCTTTGGTCCGATGCCGTGTACTGCTGTCAGTTCCGCCTGATTCGCATTCAGGATTGCAGCCAGGCTGCCGAAGTGTTCTAACATATTGATTGCGACAATGTGTGCATCCGGCACGTGTAACAGGCATGCGATCAATTCAGCAGCGGACAAGGAATTCAGGCCCAGGTAGCGGGCGCGGTTTGCTGGTCGCTCTCTAGCTGGCAAACTCATTTGCATCTCCTTCAAGGTACTCTGCAATATCTTCTTCACTGAACCAATCTTCGAGGCACCCATTTTGCACTTCTTCGATTTCGGTTGAGAATTCTCCGATCTTGCTTGCATAGTCCTGTGCAATATTCCCGTTGGCATGCACAACGTGCAGATCCCAAAGGCAAGCTGTCAGGCGTTCTTTGTTTGTGGTAGCATCATCGTACTGACACAGAAAGTCCTGCACTTCTTCGACTGCGCCACAGATTGCGCCGTCAACCCCATCTGAATACACATCGAAACCAGACAACAAACTTTTCTCAAAAATGTGTTCTGGGATTGTATCGAATTCGTCAATACTACCACACACCTGGCACTGTCGCCAATTATCACGATATTCGTCGGCATACATCCTCAGTGCTGCATTCCGCCAATCAAAAGAAAAGTAGCTATTGGCAAGGATTGGTTCGTAACTGCACGCCTCTTGCAAGTTGGCGTAACCGTCGATTTCAACCCAACTATGCGCCCATGCAATCGGGTCAGTGTGAATATCCAACCAGAATTGCAACGTAGCGTGCACAGCCGCACAAAAACTTTCAACGGAGCCGTCGTTTTCTACACAAGGCCGGACATAATTGTGTAACATTTTTACTCATCCCTGCCAACCTGGTAGGCATTTAGGAAATAGCATGTGTTGAGATTGCCAGAGGTTTCACTGCGGCTGTCACCGATAGTTACAATAAACCTTGATCCCTCCATCGTTATAGCCACCGTTTGACCATCTGGCGTGACTAATTTGCAATCACCGTGAACATGACCTTGTACGTAATCCAACGGATTTGTTGCAAACGGGCTCCAATTGATCTCAATCATTTTTTTATTCCTCCATCAGAAATGTGCTAACTAATTTCCTGCCACAATCTCCATTGTAGCAGGTACTAGCGAGCAAACTACTCGACAAAACCTTCTGCGTCGGGATGCGTATCGTTCACAAAAACGATTTTGTAGTCTCGAAGATAGTCAGCAATTCGGTATGGCACACTACCCGTCTTGTCTAAGCTATAATAGGCACTGCGCAAGTGCTCTGCAAAGGAATGGAACGTTTCCCGGCGGATGCCGTTCCACACAGCGGCAGGGGAGTGTGCAAAGTAATCCTCACGGACAGTGTTCCACACAAAACCGGTTGCCGAAAATTGTAGCGTATACCCGCTGTAGATCGACCAATCTGTCACATCACGCGCAAAGTCCCGCGTAGCGTGCTTGGGATAGGGCAGGCCCTTGTGCCTGACGATCCGCAAATCTCTGTGCAGGGCGGCATTGACACCGCGCCACCTTTTGTTTACGTTGGTGATGCGCAGAATCTCGATTTGTTCCCCCTGCCAATCGCACGGGCAGAAATTCTTTGCGCGCGCAATAGCTTTGGCAACGTCACTGCTACGGACCTTGATCACACGTCGGGGTGTCACAGGTTTCATTGCTATTTTCTCCTCTTACCACGGAGGCAAGTACAATTGTGCTCCGCCACTTCCACGCGAGATTTTGTGCGAACCGCGAACCGCACCAAAGTTTGCCAGGGACCGTGCCGCATACAAGAAACGCATAGCAGAGTCCGGGCATCACAAATTTCCTTGAGATCATCGTTGCCACAGTGCCTACAAACTGCAACGACGAGACTGGGGTGCTTTTGCAAAGTGAATTTTGGCATAATCTCCCTTTCTTTTACGGTCCAATCTCCCATAACTGACCAACGTAAATCTAGACATTGGCCCGTCATCAGTTGGGCCAAGAGGAATCTCAAAGATCGCACCGCTTCCTTGCCAAAGATAATTGGCGGTGTCGCAACAACCTGTAGGACCAATGGCTTCTGCATCGTGTAACAACGTTTGTACGATTGTGAATGCTTCCTGTTGGAAGTCAATATGACTTACATTATCCATAAGTATCCTCACTTTTTGGTACGGAACACAAAGAATTTTGTGCGCTTGTTGTTTGCCCGCAACCGACGACCGTCCGCAAGCGTGACAATTTTACCTTTCCGTAACCAGGCGAGATATTGTCGAATGCGGATTGTGTAGTCGTCGTCCATTCCGGTTGCACGTTCAAGATGTACAATATCTAATAGATAACTTTTGCTCATTGTATCCTACCCTTTCGTAGTGTACCAGATACTATGCTTTTACCTTGCTGATACTTGTACTTGGCCCATACCCATGTCAAACCTTCCAACTGTGTCAGGACCCAGCGACGAGCATTGCGTCCATCTGCGCTCCCGACAATTGTCGTTGTAGGGCGATCTGGCCCATGATTGACTATGACAGACACCTTTGTGCTAGACTGTCTCTTTGCCTTACGCTTGCGTTTTCGTCCCATGTTCCCTCCTTCAATATCTGTTGTTCCGATGCCGTCTGAGCGCAATACAAATGTACCATCACAATTTGTGTACCACCACAAGGTGTTTACCTTACAATCTATAAGGTATGGCATCTTTTGCCTTTTGTGCGTGGGCAGATCATGGTGCTAGCAAATGTATTGCACTCAGACAGAAACAGAACAAGATTATTAGCGCTAAGGATGTGGTAGCACTGCGCCGCACATACTACCACACCCTTGCAAAATACACTGTCACGGGCTTTACCCCACGCACTTTATAGGTATGCTTCGTGTGGACGCATCCACAACCAACCGTTTTTGCACCGTCAGCGATAGTGGCACCGTTTTTTGCGTGCTTGAAACACGTCAGAACTTGTGCCGTTACGCTACATTGGCCTGGCCAGAATGCAACCACAATTTCGCTGCATAACTGGCAACGGTCATTGTCCAAGTCCTTGCAAACTTGGGTGACAGTTTTACTCAAAATCTACAGAGAGTTTTTCTTTGCGTACCTTGCCCACCTTTGCACACGGCGGCGGTAATCGTCAGCGTTGCGGCAGATGTAGGCGAGTGCACAAGTCCTTGCCGTGCCGTGACTGTAACCTTCTTTGCGTAGACGATGGTACGTTGCAAGAGGAAATCTTGCTGGATCGGGGCCGGTTCGTATCATTTCTTTGCCTACCCCCCACCATTTTGCTTGCGCTTGGCTGCGCGTTTTGCAAGCGTCTTCTTGCTGGGCTTGCAGTAAGCATTGCTCGGCCCGTGCTTGAGTGCAGGGGCAACCACGAGCTTGCCGGGATGCAGCAGTTTCCATTGTGCGAGCGTTACCCCGCTCCACTGCAAATGTTTTGTGCTCTGATAACGGTATTTGCTTTTCTTCATTTTAATTTGCTCCTTATGTGTCAAATCACATTTTGCTAATGGCAAGGTGACTGTCACCTTGTCAGTACTGAGCATATCCGCCTATATGCTCAGTACTGACAAAGTGGGGAAGCGGGCAAACTTCCCCATATTCGATTGTCAGAACTTTGTCGATTTTACGTATAATTACCTCTTTTTGGCTACAACCCTTTTTGCAACGGGATAACGCTTTCTATTATTTTAGCGCGTTATCGCCATTCTGTTTGTATGGGCCAAAGTGATAATCAACATTTGACAGGACACAAGGAACAAATATTTTATGCTATCGGGGCGGCACCTTGCAGCCGCCATTACCACTGACTGACCTGCCTTGTGGTGTTTTACTCTTAAACTACCGATAGCATTCTCATTGTATCCTGTCAAATGCTTTGCATATCACTATGCAATTCATTTGATATTCGACATTATAGCTAGTAGTATGACCTACTTCACAACAGATACCGCTATCTGTCTGATACCCTATAATGTGCTATTCTTTTTTACCCCAGCATTCCCCCGTTTCAATAAACGTCGTGAGCTGGCTCTTTCTGCTGTAGGTTTTACAGCGTAGTCGAGCCAATTAGGGCGACCTATCTTGAACTGAGCTAGTAGCTATTGTAAACTATTTTGATGTGTCAATCCTTGTCCTGTAGAATGGCGTAGGATGTTTGCTAGTGGGTGGGTAGGTTTTGTTGAGGTTTCGTCAACCCTTTGGATTGACCGTCTCAACAGTAGGTTTCCCTACGTTGTTGTACAGCGTATCGAGCTTGCCTTGTTACCCTATCCAGTTCTATGCTATCCTATTATAGCCGATGTGAGTTTACAATACTGCCCAGAGCTTTGTTCGGTCTGGAGTTATTTAGAGATTTCGCTTCCCCGTCGTTCCTCACTTTTCGCTAGGTACTCCTTCGTGGTGGGGGGATTTTCTGTGGGGCGATTGGGCCACTTCTGGCGCTTAATCGCTTGCTAGTCTATCCCCCCCCCGGAGTCACTTCCCTGAGCTATTCCCTGCAATTAGGGCATTTTGGGCGATTCTCTTGGGGGATTCTACTCTCTCAGTTGTTCATGTTCGATCTTACGGCTTCATTATACAGGAGTTAGATTTCCTGTCTATAGTTTTACCTTAAAACTAATGAAATTGATCGTTTTGGCGGTATTTTGGCGTTAGTTGGTGCCCTACTAACGATGACATATGGCGTGCTGCAACGCTTCATAGCAGATATGTGCGTATACTAGGCGCTACCGTGTAAGTCGAGCGATTTGTGGTGTTACAATGTAATACCAATTGTAGCAAATGTTAATAGAATGATGGGTATATTCGTGTGTTTGCTCGGTTCTGCCAAAAACGTATACGATACCGTGTAAGCATCGGTTTGGTTTTATCTGTTACCGTGTAGGAAATCGGCCAACTATCAAGATTGCAGCAATTTGGTTTTGTTATGTCGCTCGATTGCGTAATAAACGATACCGTGTAAGCTGCTGCGCTGTGGGTGAGTTGTTCCTTTAATACGTCAATCCCAAGATATGGTACGCCAGTTCATAGGTTTGGTAGTATGGTTTGTCATACTATCATGAATGGTAGTATGACCAAACCCCATGCGGTACTATTCTTTGTTGTCCCGATCTGTTATTTCATAGGACGTTGTACGTTCTGGGCGCTCACCCTACCCTGCTCAAATCTTTTGTACCCCATACCTCATACCTGGCGTGTGTCCCATCCACCATGTGGAGCGCTCCCAGCCGCACCAAAAGTATAGGAGTATAGGGTACAATCATTTGCATTCTATCCCTATGGTGGTATAATTATTGTATGAGTAACAACAATGTAGTCGAAACGGCCAAGACGCCAAGCGGATGTGCGTTACTTACCATAACATATATAGTCTGAAGTCGTAGTTTATTGCAGTGACCGGCCCTATCTGCAATCCCCAGCTAATCCCCAATTCGTTTGTCGATCTGATGATTCGATGCAAACAATACTGTATGCCTATAATCCCCTGGTCGAGTAGCAATCCTTGATGACTAGCCGGATGAACTATGCAATGTAGCCCCCCGTATTGACTAAGGATACCCCATTTAAGTATTCCATCTAGGGCAAGATCGTTGGGGGATACACTTTGTTATGTCAAGTAGAATCTATATTATGTCAAGTCGGCCCCCCTATGGAAAGTAACCCCCTACGAAAAATCCAGCCACGCTCCATTTGTGTTTTGTCAAATTCGTGGTATTATTATTAAAAGGCAAAAATAGTGGTATCATCAACTGACGATCTATATTCAAAATTAGTCAGGGAGGCAGGATGAGACACGAACACACAGACCAATGCAAAAGGCAGCACATATTTCTCAAAGTCGAACGTGAGCGCTATACCGCCAAGTGGCCCACCTATTGCCGTGGGTGCAACGGTGCGGGTTTTACCTGGTATGCGTATGACCCGTCGCCTGTCGGTGTGTCATTATCCCCCGGTTATCTGGAGGACTGCGACCCGTGCCCGGACTGTATCGAAAAAGGTATTTGTCCGCGTTGCGGTGAGCAAGTTTGGAGCGCTGAGAGTTGGGACAGTGGTGAACCTATAGTCTGCCCGCGCTGTGGGTGGGAAGAAGCTAACCCCGACAGTATGCCACCAGAAGCGGATTGCTACTGCTGGGTGGATTGGGAAGAGCATGTTACATTGTAATACACCGGGCATGTTACATTGTAATACAGATAATATCTAATGTCAAAATTGGCCCCCCCCCTTATGTAAAGGTGGTCGTTTGCATTTGTGTGATTCTGTGTTACAATATTAGTGAGATGGGCTACGGTTGTTGTATACAGTTAACAATAGTTCGCGGGGAGCGACGGGGCGAGAACCCATACCGTGATAAATGGTGAGCCTCCCCGATCACCTGCCCATCCCGAAGAAGTTTAATGATTAGGAAGCATTCAAGGCATACAAAGGAAAGGTGGGTCAATGATTGTTTTACTGATTGTTAACGCCGTTATGTTTTGGAGTTTGGCCATGATCTGGAAACAAGATACACATCTTAACTTGTATCTAAAAATCGCCTTTCTGATTTTAGGCTTTGCCAACGTCGTGGCCGTTGTTTCGTTAATCGCGAAAGGTAGTTAGTGTAATGCCATATAACCGGTCAACTACCTTCACGCACAACCTCAGAAGTGCTTTATACGATGCGGGATGGCGCAAAGGTAAGCCCATCACATTTTTCTTGCGAATGAAAAATGGTAAGCGTAAGAAAGTGAGGGGGAATTTTCAGTATCTATCTCACGTTCCCAATCCCATATCTATATGGGGACGAATCCACCAGAACAAAAATGTCCAAGACACCCCTAAAGGTTTTTTCATTCAACTAAACCACGTCCATTGGTTGGGACATTATTGGGGGCCGGTAACCATCGGATTCCCGTGCAGCCGTATAGAATGGGATGAAAGGTTCGAGCACATTTTTGCTAGTGCTAGGGAAATAGCCCGACAAAAGACACCTAGATTAGTAGCAGTTATGACTAGAAAACGTAAACGATGAATCCATTGATCAATTGGAGGATCAGTTGCAGTTGACGAAACGTGAGATAGACTGCTACAAAGTATTGAAATAGCTTCGTATAATCGGATGTATCGCAGTAAAAAAAAGGAGAATAGTCATGACAAAAGAAAACAAGGACAATTGGACACCACCCATTGCAGCCTGGGCCGCTGCGCTAAAAGGTGATTTTGCGAACGCTGCTATTGCTTCCACTCCTGGCGGTATTGAGGCACAGGAGGCACGAGGGCAGCGTGACTTTGTTGTCAGCGAAACATTGCCCATAAGATGTCTTGGTTGCAACCGCGAGCAGTTAGAGCAGATGGGCGTCAATTTTGGCGAACCGATTGATGACCTATTCATTGCGGTGCAACTACCAGATAGTTGGCATAAAAAGCCAACCGATCATTCTATGTGGTCTGATCTGATAGATGGCAAAGGGCGTAAGCGAGCACAAATCTTCTACAAGGCTGCTTTCTATGATCGCAGCGCACACATTAGTCTAACACGCCGATTCAACTGTACAGTCGCGCCAGTCAAGGGTTGGGAAAATCCCAATTACAGAAACGGTGAATGGCACTGTGTCGTTACTGATTGCGGCGAGACTATCTGGCAATCTGATGAACGCTTGGAACCAGAGCCAAAGTTAGACTATGATGATGATGAAAAGTATCAAGCCCGGCACGATTGGCAGGATCGCAAGGTTGCACTCGTCGGTATCGGGGAAGGTTGGTTGGACGAACACTATCCTAATTGGCGTAATAATCTGGCATACTGGGATTAGAACCTAGCTAACGATAAAGGTAAATTAGATGTATTTTGAAAAGAAGAAAAACGCAAACGGTAAACCTGTTATCAGTTGGTGGATCAGTTGCGGTTGTATCTTCTGGGCGTTGGTATTTTGCGTTATGGTCGCAATTGTTGCTTATTACCTGATAGTATAAGGAGGATTATTTATGTCAACCTCGACGAATGGAGCAGTGAGCAGTTACGAACCGACGGCAACTGGTGTCATGGATTGTCTCTCCGATGCGGTATTGAAGATTGCAGCCATGCCTATGAGTGATGACAGGAAACAGGCGGAGATTGAGAAACTAATCGGCATTGCAGCGTCAGGACTGAGCATCGAGGACCTGCAACAAATCGCAGAGGATGGAATAAGAGGATGCGAACGGCGGCGGATGGAGGCGGAGCAGTGACAGGACTGGCAATTTGTTTCCTCATCGGCCTGGTGAGTGGCTGGGCGCTGTGCAAGCGCATGAGCAACCGAATATATTGTGGGTGGCACTCTACTATTCCGAAGTGGGGATATAGTAAGCGCGCTGATTGGCACGCGAATTCAAACTATTATTATCTCAATTTCGGCTGGTACTATGTCGAGGTGCGGTTACCGTACCAGTGGAGGAAGCGGTGAAGAAACAAATAATCTTTGTATTCTTATCACTGGCGGTGATTTTGCCGTTGTTGGGATGTTGGGCGTGGATAGATAAGCCAACGGAGCGGGTGCGCGAATCGGGCGATGTGCCGATCTTCTACTATGAGATTATCTACCTAGAAGGTATGCCCTGCCTCTACGTAGAAAGGCGTATCTCTGGTGGTTTCTCCGCGCCTGCTATCACATGCGATTGGTCAGAATGGAAAGGCGATGACTGAACCAACCCCGCAACAACTTCTCGCAGCATTGACACTTTCTTGGCATGCCAATACTGCGTATGATAATGACTGGGAACCGCACATTCCTAGTCTGAATCAGTGTGTTCCTACTGCTTTGGTTGTGCAGGATTATTATGGTGGTGAGATCGCACGCGCGCCAATGAGTTGTGGAGGATCACATTATTGGAATGTCGAAACCGCCCATGGAACTTTGGACTTTTCGGGTGGGCAGCTTGCGTATCTAACATCCTCTCCGTTGTATGATCAAGTGGTGAGACGGGCACGAGAGAACTTGCTTAGCACTGAGGCTATTACGGGGCGTTACCGGATGTTGGCAGATCGTGTGAAGTATTGGTTAGAGATCATCCAAGGAGGGTAAATATGTCTGATTATACTTTGACAGTTATTAAAGAGAGTACTCCTAGAAGAATTATGTTGGAGGTTGTAACGACAGGTTCCGAGGATCGAGAAGGTTTAGAAATCCTAGCTGCTCTTGAGGAAGATGTGGAGCAAGGAGAAAACGTTGACCTGCAAGCCGTATGGGAAGCGCTCATGAGTGTCGTGGGGATAACAGTATGAAATTTGCTTTTTGAGATTTCTATGTTACAATGTAATAAACGCGGGCGGGTGAGGAGGATTTTTCGATGCGAAAAGTAATTAAGTCTTACACAGTTGGTGCAACGCGGGCGCGTGCGGTAAGTGCATTTATAAAACGTTTTGGCTACGCCCCCCGTAACGTATATAAGGCCGGGAGTACTTGGCGTGCAGGTCCGGGCAAAGTAGTGGGAGACATTGGACGCACGCGGCCAATGGGGTAAAGAATCAAAACAAAGCCACTAAAATTAAGGAGAGATATGGATAGAACTGAATATAATGTATTTATAGATGGATATAATCTTGCCAACCATAGTATGCTCCATGACCTTGGTGACAGTGATCACTTTTTTGGTTCTATTGAGGAGTTTAATGTAACTGGATCGTTTCAATTATCTTGTGGTGGCAACATCCCCCCAGAAGTGAATCTATCTGTGCCTCCAGCGGTTAAAACAATCAGATATTGGAAGTGTGTCTATTGCGGTTCGGAGTATGTGCAAGATAAACGCCCCTCCTCTTGTTACAACCGATGTGGGGGATCGTTGTTTATAAATATCGCTGAAGATATTAAAGTTGAGCGAATCAAATGAAACCTAACGAACAGATAGTCATCCGTTTGGATATTGCAGGTAATAAGTCCGCATTAGAACAATTGTATGACTATTTGCGCCGGGGAGCGCTTGAGCAAATAGTGAAAGAATTGTCGTGGGCTGCTCAGGTGACTAATAAATCCGTGACTGCTACAATTACAGTCGAGGAGGTAAAAAGATGAAACCAAGTTTGCGAGTTATCCTGTTACTTATGTGGTTAACAATTATGATTCCGCTGATGGAAATCCACGAGGTTGTGATGACTGCGGCGGAGCGTGGTGATGACTTGACAGCTACTAAGTTGATTGTTGGCGGGTTTCTTGTTTTTGGTATCCTATATTTAGTTATCCACCCACGACAGAGCCATTAGCGCTAATGTAATAATTTGTAACATTACCGTAATAGGCCCATCTACTTATAAGAAAGGATAACAAGAAAATGTCAAATAATGTTTTCGTCCCCTATCCCATTGGATCAGTGGTCGTCGCCCAGTACTTTGACATATTCCGCGTGGCCGCGCACGTTACACGCAAGATTGGTGGGCGCACGTGTCATGGACTGGTTATGGAGAACACGCCCGGCACTGATGCACATACAGATTCTAAAGTATGGGGTAAGCAAGTCCGATGTGGTCGCGGGGGAACTCCCAGCAGAATTCGTGTGGCGTTCAGTTGACAGGCATGCGCACTTGACCCCCATCCAAAATGTTGAGTACAATGTACATCTTGATCTGCACCTGCTCACATGGCCATACGGATGGGCCGCCGTATCCGTGGACGACGGTGATCCCTCTGTTGGCCTACCAAGCACAGACACGCCGGTTTGGGCGTTTGAACCGGAGGAAGTACTTTTAGATGCCGATTGGTACGATCAAAACGTGACGCCATTCCTTACCAAATTTTGGTGGGTAGTGAATTTTCTGGAGAGAATCCGCCAGCAGGATAATTTTCGAGGATAGCCATGCCAAATGAATTGAAGCAGGATATATCCACGGACAATCGTCCATATTCTGATTTTGCGTTAAAAATGCACCAGAAATACGGTCCGAATTGGGTGCGTTACCTAGCTATCGCGATTGCGGACGCCGAACGCAAGATCGCAGAATTGCAGGAATTTATTTCTTTGGCGCGAAATGTCATGAAGGAGGGATAATGGATTACGAAAGATTTTTGTTTGTTAGCTCGGTGGTGTCGTGGGTGGTGTGTGGGTTGATCATTTTCTTTGGTATCGTTCTGCCCAATATTATTGTAGGTATACGAAAGTTGCGTGGAACTTTGTGGACCCTGACAGGACAGAATCAGTTCGTCAGTGATGTCAAGTTGCGGACAGTGGATGAATTGTTTTCTTTTGCTCATAGTTGTAATCGTCCCATTGTCGTGATGCCCCGGAGGAATATGGTGGAACTTGCTGATACAAATGTATTGGTGCTTCATCAAGGGAAGGAATGAGCAATGACAACACGAAAGCATGATGTTATTGTACAAAGAGGTATGACCAAAAACACCCTAGAAGTATTTGCGGACTTGGCCGCTGAGGACGTGATCAATCAAGTCGAAGGTGTACTGAGGGTTCGTTCCGCCAAGGGATTTCCACATTTTGTCGTTGTTGATCCACGTTATGATAATAGTGATGTTGCCACAGATATTGAACGCGCGATCAAGGGTGCGTTGCTGCTACAGCAGTGGGCGTGTCAAGAACCGAGTGGGGAAGAACGTGCTTCCGAAGGTACGCGAAACGATTAAGTTTTGTATTACATTTGTATTCCATCAAAAATATGGTAGAATGAATGCGGAGGGCGGGAATGCAATTTTTGGATACTACTTATCGAAGCATCGTAGGGGGAACAATTGTATCTCGATTAGCGCCCCGCGAGATTGAAGTCTTACAGGAAGTTGCATTTGGATGTACTAATCGGGAAGTGGCCCGGCGATTATATCTGAGTCCAAATACAATACGGGAATACATGCGAAGGATTTTTAAGAAGTTAGACGTGGAGTCTCGTGTAGGAGCAGTTGTATGGGGCATCCGTGCGGGCATAATCGACATTACAGAGGAGGAATAAAAAGTGACAAAGTTACCAGAGAATGGAATGTTGGTGGGAGTCGATGTAGGATACGCAGATACAAAGGCCGTGCGCGGTACGGGTTCACGGCACCATGTGCGGTTTCCTAGCGTTGTTGGCACACCACAACAGTCACGCTTTGGATTTAACGGTGGAGACGAAATAATCTTTCTGCGCCCAGATCACGTCCAAGTTGGGGCAGGGGCGATTGAGCAGAGTTATACATTGGAGCGGCGCGAAGATAGGGATTGGATCGAATCGTCGCTTTGGATGAACTGCTTCTATGGTGCATTGACAGAATTAACTCCCGCGATAAATATGCCCGTCAAAGTTATTACAGGTCTACCTCTGGCGTATTTCGATGATAAGGACCGATTGAAGGCCCGATTGTTAGGTGAGCATCCAGTAGAGCGCTTGGGGCGTGGACCACAGGTATTTCATGTATTGGATTGCAAGGTGTTGCCGCAGCCGTTTGGTTCATTGTTGTACGTTGCAATGGATGAGAATGGGGTATTGGTAAGCGAGCGACATGTCAATGGTAAGGTTGGGGTTGTAGATGTCGGGGGCGGTACGACGAATATCCTTTTTGCGAATGAACTATCAGAAAGACGTAAATACTCTACCAGTATCTCCACTGGGGTATGGAGTATTGTTCGGAATATGAAAGACTTCTTCGATGAAAACTATACGGACTTGAATCTGAGTGATCACGAGATCGTGCAGGCCATCCAAGATGGATACGTAGCCTACTTCGGAAAATCCGAGGATTTGCGCGAGCCGATACGTGAGATTTTGACACCATTCGCTGAATCCATTGTGGCGACTGCGAACCAATGGTGGGAAGGTGGCGCAGCAGGACTTAGCGATATTATCATCACTGGTGGTGGGGCTAATTTGCTTGGTGATACAATTAAGGATGCCTTTGGATTTGGGACGATTGTAGACAATCCCGAATACGCAAACGCTGAGGGCTTCCTGCGCTTTGCTCACCATCTATGGGGGTACAATGCCTGATGAATCCACATTAACTGTGCGGCTCAATTTGAAAATTCCAACGCATAAGCGGATATGGGATTGGTCGAAAGGCGGGAACCGTAGTGAGAGGATACGTTCTGTCCTACTGGCCCATATCATGGGTCAACAGGGTGATGTTACCAACCAATTACTTTTAACAGAAATACAACAACTAAAAGAGTTGATCCGCCAAGCAAGTATTAGCCCTGTGGAGGGACCTATCGGAAAGCAACCCGGGGTGGACAATCCACGGGCAATGGACGCATTACGTAAGCTGGCCGATAACGGATAAGGAGGATAAGATTTTGCGTAATTACAGATGGTTCACCTATTTAATGCTGATAATTGGTGGTCTTGCTATTACTGGTGGTGTTATTTACGTCGTTGCTTGGATGTCGTGGGATACGTTTAAGTATTTTTTTTGTGGCTATCATATTGGTACGTTTCTGGATCGCACTGCGGAAGAGAGTATAAAATGAGAAACATTTTTGACCGTGTCGATTGGATTTTGATTGTCATCCCCGCGACTGCTATCACGGTGGCAGAGGCAATGGTAGATGGCCTCACGGTGATGGATATTGTTCTGGGGGTTGCAATTGGGGTGATCATTGCGGCGGTTATCTTATACTTGGATGGGTAAGTTTGCATTTTATAAAAACCGTGGTATACTTAATTGTATGGGCGCGATTGTAGATAGTATAGCGAAGTGCGATGTAATAGAACCCGCAGTTCTGGTCGGGTATCAAATCGCATCTGGTGGCAACTGGATACGACTTGAATTTCGTCGGGATGCTGGATGGAGTGGTCACGCTGTCGAAACGCACCTAAAGAACAGGTATGGAATTGAAATCCATGGTCGTGGATTTACCTTTCCAACAGAACAATATCCTGGCGGGACGTTGTTTTTTCATGCCAAGCGCAGGGTAGGCAAGGCACGTCCGGCGGCTTGGATAGAATACATTTTGCTGCGTGATCTTCATCTTCCATTAGTCGTGCCGATTGATCCGCGCAATGTAGCCTGGGCAGCGGGCAAGGGAGTCATTCCGGGCCGACGGCGGAAAGGAAATCGTGCCCAACGTCGATTTATAAAAAGTATCCTACAACTATAAGGGAGGGACTTTCAGTGACTACAACAGAGAAACAGATAAGTGTAGAACAATTGTTTGGGTCTCCGGTTCGAGTTGTGGAGGCTCGTGTAGCGATAGAACATCAAGTATCTGTGATGGACCAACGTTTGTCCCAAGTTGGTATCACTAATCCACAACTATTTGCAATACACTATCCCAACATACAACATCCTATTATAGATGTTGATTTCCATGCTTTGGGCAATCAGGTATCTCACCTTGTAGCATCAATTATCGATATGCCGCTGGAAGCGCCATGTAAAATTGTTTCATCTTTGGGAAGGATTGCAGTCGTCGATTATACCCCAGCGGGCTTCGCCGATCCTGATTTGTTGATTTGGTGGGGGGCCGGGGCAAAAGAGTTCCATAAATTGATCCGCTCGTTTCAAAATATGCGTGAGTACGGCGGATATGGTGCAGCACAGTGGTATCAATCAGTAAAAAAAGCGGGCTATAACGTATTAACTGCATTGCTTCGCTTGCAACCACATTTTACGGAATTCGATTTTGCGGCCACGTGGATACTAGATACGGCGACATTTAATCGTAGGATTTTCTAAAATGACAAATGAAGAAGCATTGGCAATGATCAATACAAAAAATATCCGGCTAGGTCATACTGCTGAAGATGACTGGCTTTGTTTCAGGCTACCGACTGGTGGGGACATCGCGTTGATTTTCACAGATTTGATTCGTTTCTATTGCAATCTCATTAGCGCTAAGGATACCAATGGGGCTACTATCTCAACTGTACGTTGACATCGCCGATGGTCTCGCGGGGGTGGAGACGCCCTTTCAGGAAAAATATGCCAATGATCCCTGCGGGTTCGCTAGTGAGATTCTGGGGCTGAACCTCTGGGATCGCCAACGTGACATTCTAAATTCAGTGCGAGATCACAAATATACGGCGGTCCAGGCCGCCATTGGCACAGGTAAGACGTACAGCGCAGCAGATGTGGCGCTATGGTTCCTTAACACTAGACCACATTCCAAGGTTGTCGTTACGGCTGCACCTCCCGAACGTCAGATTCGGGACTTGCTATTTGCCGAAATTAGAATGGCCCATAAGCGGGCGATACAACGCGGTGTTCCTCTGGTAGGTGGCACACCACATACGATGCGGATCATTGCCGATGACAACTGGTGGGTCCAAGGGTTTACAATCCCAACCACCGGTACACCAGAGGAGAGGATCGCAAAGTTTCACGGTCAGCACGCAGCGGGCGGTGTCCTCGTCATCGCAGACGAGGCCCACGGTATCCCCCCAGAGATATTTGAGGCGTTCGATAATATCATTTCGGGAGAGGGTTGTAAGATACTTCTATTGTCGAATCCACTAGCACCCAGCGGGCCGTTCTGGTCGGCAACTAGAGATAACGATTACAATACAATTACCATCTCTGCTTTCGAGCATCCGAACGTGGATACCGGGCAGAATATCATTCCCGGTGCGGTAGATCGCACCACGACGCAACGACGGATCGAAAAGTGGACACGCCCGTTATCGCCGCTCGATGGGCGGAAAAACCCATTGGTCATTACGGTTCCTTGGACAGGGGAAGAACGGGTAGTCATCAATCCTGTTTTCTGCTACAAGGTCCTGGGTGAGTTCCCATGGGAGGCAGAGCGGGCGTTGGTGCCGTTGGCAGCTATCCACCAGGCCAAGATGAATTGGCAGATTTTAATGGAGGAATATGACAACGATCTGCCGATAGACTTATTGCCCGAACCGGTTTGCGGGCTAGACGTGGCGGAGTTCGGGGCGGATTCCAATTGTTTTTGCGCCCGCTTTGGTCGGGCATTGCCTCCGATGCTTCGATGGCAGGGGATGGAAATCCCGGCCACGGCGCACAGGGCTGCCCATCTGGTAAGAGAAGTCGGTGGTCGGCGGATCAATATCGACGGAATTGCCGTAGGCGCTGCGGTTGCACCGTTATTGCGAAAAGAAGAAATTGACGGCGAACCCATCCGAGCAATCGGCGTGAAGGTCTCGTGGTCACCCACGAGGGACGCCGAGGAATTCCAGTTCTATCGGCTTCGAGATCAATTAGGCTGGCTAGTACGATTGTGGATGCTCAACACGGACACTGCAATCTACGCCGACGAAGATTTGGAAGCCGATATGTTAGCGTTCGAGTACCAAGAAACCCGTTCGGGATTGCGCATCTCGACTAAAAATCAAGTTCGGGGGAAGCTAATGGGGCGTTCCCCCGATGGATTTGAATCTCTAATGATGACATTCTATACCGGTGGCGAGAAAGGGCGGTCGGGACGGGGGGTAGAAACGATGATGATCTCACGGGGACCCCGGCAAGGGCGAAAGTTTTGGGGGGTGCTACGCTGAAAAAATCTTGTCCATGTGGTCAAGTTACCGTCGATGTAGACAGTGACAGAGCTACAATACGTTGTAACAAATGTAAATGGTACTATACCTACTCTGCGGTGCCTAAGAATTTGGCCCAAGCTCTGCGGACTATTGCGGAGTGGATACGAAAAAGGGAAACCGTTGATGATGCCCAAGTTGCAGAATCTATCGGTGATCTATAAAATCTTTGTTATATTAGTATGCACGGCGCTACTTTTTACGTTATGTGTATCTTGTGCGCGGTATCTCGACTATTGCCCAGTAGATTTTGCAGTATTTCGTACTGCCACTCGGGTTGCACTGCGTGGGGGGAATCCTTATGATGTAAGTATCCGAAATGGATACACTGGTTTGTTTTATTCCTTCTACAATCCGCCGTGGATTATACCGTTTCTAGTACCATTTACAATTTTACCTGAGCGTTACGGGTTGGCATTGTTGTGGTGCTGTACGTTTATAACTTATGCATATCTTGTTTTTAACACAAAACCAACGAAACAAACAATTTTATTGATATTCACATCGGCCCCGATGATTTTGGATTTGTATTACGGGCAAATCAATTTTCTTGTTTGGCTGGGGTTACTATTGCCGCCCCCTATTGGATTGTTATTTCTTGCGTTAAAGCCACAAATCGGCTTTGGTGTGATTCTTTACCGGATTATGTGTGCGTGGAAGAGCAACGGATGGTATGGTTTGATGCGTTTGATTTGGCCGTTAGCCTTAATCTCGATAATATCGTTTGTGATCTACGGATTCTGGCCGATGGGTTGGCAGCATATGACAGTTGGCGAAGAGCAATCGGGATTGTGGCCGTATTTCTTGCCGTTGGGCGTCGGATTAGTTGTTTACGCCATCAAACAAAAATCATGTGAGCACGCTATATTGGCTATGCCTTTTGTAGCACCACATATTTGGACGCATTCTTTAGTTGGTTGGTTATTACAATTACAAAAATACCCGAAGTTATTACGACTGGCCTGTATTGGTTTGTGGGTATACGAATTTCTGAATTCCGTGCTCAAGATAATTTAATTATTCGGGGGACCAAATGAATAAATCAGAATTGATCCAATATCCTATTGAGCGAATGTGGGATATGACACAGCAGGAATTAGATGCCTATGTCTTGATTGCTGACAGAAAGGACCCGTTCCCATTCGACCTATTGAAGAAATACAGATTGAGTCAGGCGCGTATTTATGGACAGTTTGAACATGCAGTGTGTCCCCCACATTATCTGGTCTGCCGCTGGCTCGAAAGTCATCCTGCTGATCGGGAAAGGTGGAGACTGCCAGGATTCATGTATTATGATATTTTAAGAAAGGCTGAACAGGAATATTTGGGATTGCCGTCTTGGGAAGAACGACCAAGAGACTAAGGACTACATGGCACGAAGGCGACGGACACCAAAATCTAATCCATTGGTATTGTTGATTTTTCTAGTGGGTGCCACAATTGTTATCGGTAGCCTGTGTGTGTTTACATCATCTAAGCAACCGACAGCTACGCAGGTGGTGGTTCCAACAGTGATCCCACCCACCCCAACACAACAGATGGAACCATCCGGGGCTGGGGATATTTTACTGGCATCTGCCATAAGTGGAATACTTAGTACTATTTTAACAGTCATAATCTGTGTGCGAATATATCATGTCCAAGTTGTAAGAATATTTTATCGACTGGATAACATTGATCGGTTAGTGGCAGCGTTAAGGAGGTCGAGAAGAGGTGGGTAAGCAGGGACAGAAAAGATCGAAGGCTAAGAAACAGCGACACCACAAAACTGTTGTTTATCATTATCAATGCCGCCGGTGTGGCCGCAGATTCGTCAGGCGGCCCAATACGTGTCCAAAGTGCCATAGTTCATCTATCGCAGAGATTAAATAGAAGTTCAAGGACAAGAGAATGTCAATCACGAGGAAATCCCTCGCAGAAACTTGGGGCGAGGGGATACAGTACTACCTACAATACCGTAAGGAAATCTACGTTGCACCGGGCTCTGTCCGGGCAATTCGTAGTCCTCGTGTGTTAACATTTCTTTTGCGCCTGGTGGATTCTGCGGACGTTAAAAAAGTTAAGGGGCTGGAAACAGAATTGGCCCTTGAACTTGGGACTAAGTCATGCAGGATCAGCACATATTACGGTGAGGTGGTATTCGAGGTCCCCCTGCCAAAATCTCTATGGGGCTATATACCAGCAACAACAGTGCCTCGCAAACGAAAACTATGCCTGATGCTAGGTTACACCACTAGAATGACACCGGTATACTGTCATTTGGATGGTAACGAAATTGCACCGATACTTTTTGCAGGAAAAACGGGGGCGGGCAAAACTGAAGCGCTAAAGCTCATTGTTTGGGAGTTAGCGGATCAGAACATTCCCGAAGACCTGCAATTTGTTATCTATGACCCCAAAGGAAAATTCAAGCTCTTGGAGAGGCTGCCCCATTTGGCAATGCCCGTCTTACGCACTCCGCAAGGCGGGTTGCTTGCCGCCCAGTGGTTAGTTGATCATTTGCACGCACGAATGGCGGGGCAACAACCCAACCAACCACGCTACGTGTTTGTTATTGACGAAGTGATCGACCTGATACAGCATAATGAAGAATTGGCTGCATTTGTATTGGGGGACTTGGCGAGATTAGGTAGGGAATTCGCCATGCACACAATCTATGCAACACAGCGCCCAGACCGTAAATATCTGGATAAATTATCGGCGGCCAATATTGGATTGCGAATCGTTGGACGCGTGCCCGATCCAGTCGAAGCCTCTGTAGCATGTGGCCGTGGTGGAACAGGTGTACATCTGCTACAGGGCGCAGGAGATATGTTGATGCTTCCCAGTGGAGATGAAGCATATCGGATTCAAATCGCTTTGGTGCCCGATGCGGCATTGGATGCGCTACCAAAAATGGATGCGCCTCCGCCAATGCCCGAATTGGCCGACAAGATAAGTCCGTTATTGGATTTCCACGTAGAGCCAACGATACCATTTAAGCCAAGGGAGTTGGCAGTTGCGTTAACGGGTGTTGGGATAGGCAAACTGAAGACTGCACTACATTTAGGGCAGGACCGTGCAACTGAACTTCGGCAAGAATGGGCAATACCTACGTTGCAAATATTGAAGGAACTTGGTTACGGGATTTGTAGGAAGGAGAAAAAAAAAGATGTGGAGACCATCGGGGGACCAAACAAAAACACAGACAACTAAACATGGAAGTATTTGGCCGGTATTGACGCCAATATTATTCCTCATCTTGGGCGTGCCCCTTACAATTGTAACCATCCGGGCGCTGAAAGACGTTACCCCAGCAATGATGCAAGTTTTCTTGGGCGGCGCAATGGTGCTGGTCATTATGGTGGTTGTGGTCGGTTGTATGTGCGCATTTATCGTAGTCTACAGCAGATTGCGCAGGGTCGAGGACGCAGAAGATGATAAACAACAACTCGATCTCTTGAGGACGGCATACATGTCACAGGCGGGGGCAGGTCGTGGCTCAGTAGTCAATGTTAATCCTCAGAACACGCCGCCCGGCCAGATGGTGGGACCGGGCCAAGGACCTTGGGGTCAGGGGGTGAGAAATAGTCCAGTCCGTTTTGAAGAATCCGAAATAATAATGGACTAACAAATAAACATAAACAACAATCAAATACCGCACGACCTGCCTAAAGACCCTGGCCGCTGCCCTTGAGTGAGTGGTTGAAACATTGGACGAATGAGCCAATGTGCCCCATCAGTGAATTGCCAGTGGTGGGGAAGGACGCCCCAGAGGATTCAACGAATACTCACCGCCAGAAAAGCGGATCGTCAGAATGGCGAGGGGCATCCAAAAATCTAGTATTCAAAAAATTATCCCACCTGCCGCCAACCAGTGGTTGTGAGTTAATGTAAATAAAGTTCCTTCACGGGAACGGGCTGGAGAAATCGGCTACTAGCAGCCCTTGAATCTACATTCGCGATCACCACTCCCACAGGGTGGGGTCTATCTACTAAGTAAAAAAAAGAACTTATCTTAAAGTAAGAAACTGTAAAGTAGAAAAAAATCGAAGCGTAGCCCGCCTACGGCGGAACTAACAATTTAATGGCGTACTATGTCTATTTGCTAAAACAATTGTTTACCGCCGAAGACGGCGGGCCGAAGACGGCAGCAGACCAGAGAGGCAAGAGATTTCAAGATTAGAATGAAAGGTTCTGCTCTTAGTTTCTTATCATTTAATGGGCTTGGGATAGCTTGGGCTCCTGAGAAAATCCTATCTTTTGTGGCATCGTCGTTCTCTCAGGCCCGGCCCCGCCCGTGGCCGCTTATATTTAAGCCGACTTGATTTTTGCGGCTCTTTGGCCCCTCTATCGGGGCAACTCGATTAAGCGCGGAGGTTTTGATGGGTAGAAAACAACTCGTACAACGTCACGGACAACGGTTGAAATTTAGAGGTATCTATGATTCACCAGGTGCGAGTGTCGGTTGGAATAGTAGAGTTGTAGGTAGCATCAAACTTACTCACATTATAGACGTTGCTACCAATGAGCAGGTATTATCCAAAATCCGATTCAACCGGACACGTGGCATAGTCAAATTGGGTATTCTTTCGAAGGGTGATCAGATCGAATTTGTAGCACGTGTTGTGTGCAAAGTCAAGAAAGGGTGTGAAAACAAGAAACGTAATACTTACTATACATTGGAGCGTCCTACACAGTTTGTACGTATACAGGAAGCATACTCAAATTAGATTGGGCAAGTTATTCTCATTAGCGCTAAGGATTTGTACATCGCAAGTTGTTGTTACGAGATGCCATCACAACCAAAATAGTTGTTCTTTACGTGTTGTATTATTGGGTGGCAATGTACAATTTTTTATCCCCACCGAGTTGGTTACCGCAGCAAAATATTTAATCTTGGTACGGGGAGATTTCAAATATTAAGGCACAATGTGGTTTGACAAAATCATGCATTCGTGCTACAATATAAGCTATATAAAGTGGCTTTGAACGGGTATATGATTTGTAGTAACAATTTTTGCAATTGCGTTCAAAGGTGTTATCATTTGATGATTCCATTGCAGACGCCGCTTTTTCCGGTTTCAACTTCTTTTGTATATACCATCGGCAAAACGGGTATTCACTCGACATAACACCGCAAAATCATCGAATTTGCGATAGATTATTGCAAAAATCACGGGTTTCCAGCATTGAAATTCTATCTTCGAAATGACGTATAAGTGTCCAGCTTGGCACGTGTTTTAGTCCCGTAATTTATTTTGCGGGCTAAATTGGGCTGGTTTCTGATGTCATTTGCAAATTAGGATCGCAAAACTCTCATTTTCATCGTCATTTCAGGATGTTATGTCAAACAACCATTGTATACTATCAAAATCACTTGCGCCCCCAGATGCATTCTCTAATCGTGATATTTTCGTTGCAACCGTCTTTCTGGAACTGGCGTATCTATCAAAGAGGGAGGTGATTTTACATGAATCCGCCAAGTTTGGATAGCTTAATCTTGTGGGGAATCCCATTACTCGGTTTGGTCGATGCTATCGAAGCACTGATCAAGTGGGCGTGGCCGGGCTATATCGACAAAGTGGTTAAGGTGATCGGAGGTGTCCTACTCGCTGTGGGCGCGTTTTTCGTCATGACGCTCGATCATTGGCTGGGATTGTATCCTGACCTAGCGATGTGGGGACCCGTCGTGTTGTGGACATTAGTAATGTTCTTAGCACGGTTAGGTTTCTATGGCGTCTCTCTCGTTGCGCGTAAGGTTCGTCAAATGCTGGTCTAATGAAAGAAATTAAAAATGAAAAGGAGGTGAATGCAATGGGTCGAGGTCGTGTAGGTGGTCGTGATGCTGGCAGTGGTACAGGTCGCGGACGAATGGGTGGCCCCAAGGCTGGTGGTCCCAGCGGCTACTGCGTCTGCCCCAGTTGCGGGCATCGAGAGGCACACGGAGTGGGCGTGGCCTGTTACCAGAAAAAGTGCCCGCAGTGTGGCAAGCAGATGACACGTGAATGAGTTTCTGGTACAACTCTGTAGCTAATGGATAAACTCTCTCCGACCGAGGAGCACGCATGGCGTGGGCGTATTCACAATTTATATGTCGCTGCGCATGCTGCACTTGAGGTTGCGAGGGCGGAAGAGAGGGAGTTACATAAATATATGCTTGTCCATCACCGATGCGAGGACGAAGGAGGAGTGCTGGGCGGCCCTAGCTGAGGGGGTGTGGGTAGTGTCTGCAAACTGCCCCCACTCCCTCGTTGAGGAGGTATAGAATGGAAGTTAAAATTCTGAGTTCTTTTGGTTTGTCTATCGCAGCACAATTTTGTGGATTGCCCATCGGACGCGCACATAAATCGGCTTGGTTGCATGCAAGTCATCGTGGTGTAATTCATCGAGATGATGTCGAGATACTACAACGTTTGATACTCGCCGGTGACGACCACGCCAAAATCATGCGTATGGCCCAAGTGTGGCTCTTAATCCGGGGTCCTCGCTACTGGTGGCAGCAGTTTGCAACCTATCGAATTGGCATGGATATGTATTCGGAGAGTACGATGCATACCCTCTTGAGGGATGGTGTAACGGACAAAGATTTCACGCCTGAGACTGCGTATGAAGCAATTGACTTGGTGGATTCATTGATCGAAGCAAAACGTCCACTCGCGGAAGTCAAGGGAGCATTACCAGAGGGGTTTCTCCAGACACGTTTGGTGCAGGTCAACTACCAAACATTACGTAGGATGTGGCGGCAACGGAAAAATCATAAACTTCAAGAATGGCAGGAATTCTTTGAAAGTATCCGACTTCTGCCTTACGCGAATCAATTGATCTTTTGTGAGTAATAATGGATATATTACAACGTTGGACGACAACATTGACATTCCCACAATGTGTAGGTTTGGTTTTGTTGCTCTATAAGTGGGATACTTAATTTGCCATAAAGAAGCCAGATAAATGTATTACAATGTAATTTGACTTTTTACGGATTTGTGCTACAATATGTTACTGAAGTAGCTATGTAAAATACGCGGGCATTGGCCCACCACCAGGTGGATTTGCGACCACCATACTTAGCGCTAAGGCGCTGGTGTGGTGGTTTTTGTTGTTTGGGGAACTTATGCCAGATAAACATCCAGTAGATGTAAGTAAGCAAGTCAAACCAATTGCGCTACAACGACCCATGGCACGTACCGTGCGCGTGCGACGTGGTTCTTTAACATCTGCTCAGATGCGACGGCTCTCACAAGAGGGCATTCCGGGCATCTGTAAAAATACGTTGATTGACCAAGCGGCGGCGGGGATCAATTGGGAAATTACAGCACCGGATGGTGGAGTAGACGCAACGACTGTTTACTACACGATGCTTCTGAAAAATGCTAACGATGGGGAAGGTGCCGGACCGTTTATTATGCGGTATGCAGACGACATTCTAGCAACCCTACAGGGTGGTTACTTCGAGATCGTCACCGGTAAAAATGACGTACCCGTGGCCGTATACAACGTGGATAGTACTACAATTTACACAAACCTCAACTATCCAGACATAGATAGCAAACACCCGTGGGAGCAACGATTCCAAGATCGCTCCCCCGTTTTGTTTCGGCGTAACGAATTATCTCATGCGTATTGGCATCCGACGACGAACCTGGAAGAGTTAAAGCGAAATCGAACGCCGATTGAGTTAGCTTATTACTATATTTGTATCTTATCCGCAACCGACGATTGGAATCTCGATTTGGTATCAGATTCTTTCCCCGCTGGGGTACTGGCTCTGGCAGGAGCTACGCAAGAGGAAGCATCCGCGTTCAAAGACGCGTGGGACTTTGCTATTCGCGGGGGGTCTTTGCACGATTTGGCTGTGATTTACGGCATTGATCTCAAACAGGCCCAGCACATTAAGTTTACCCGGCCACCGGCGGATATGGCCTTTGAGATTACAAATCACTGGTATGCTAGTCTGATTGCGGCGTCCTTTGAGATGTCGATTCTCGATATTTCTATTCTCACCCAGGTTAGTACCAAGGCGGGGGCAGAAAGTCAGGAGAGAATATCAGCCGAACAGGGGCAACGCAAGCTCCGTAAGATTCTTCAAGAATCATTTGAGCGGTGGTTGTTGCCGGAGGGGTATCAGTTTAAGTGGATCATCCCGAAGCCAGAAGACGAAGCAACACAGGCCACGAGTGCCGAACGTCGGGCGCGCGCTGTCAATTATTACGTGATGGCTTTCGGACCTGAGAAGGGATATGAGATTGCAGAACAGGAGGGGCTAATACGTGGAGGCGGGAAAGCACCTCTGCCCGTTGAACATTTGAAATCGCACGTGCAGAATATGTTTGCTCAAGCTGATTTGCGCGGATATATGTCCTTGGCAGATTGGGAGTTGGGGCGCAATATGGCTGCGGTGGACGGCGGGAGAATTCTTAACAATATGCCTCTACCCCCGGTCGATCTCTGGGGCGTCGAGCTATACGAATGGGCAATGCAACAGTATGAACATACCCTCTTTGCTGCTTTAGAAGTTTGGTTGGCTGAAACAGAAGATGACCCAGAGTTAGCAGCGGCGATATTTTATGAGTACTATAAAGACGCCCTGACACGTGCCGCCACCCGTGCATATGTAGCCGGGAAACAACAGGATGCAACGGAGGAAGAAGCCGCCGATATTGCAGCGACGGCCTTGGCGGTTTGGGAAATCGCGATGATTGTCTCTCTTGTTGCTGAGAACTTTGATTATTTCAAGAGATTTGCGCGAGTTCTGGCGGAGGAAGGCGCGGAATATACCCGTGCTGAATGGAGAACCAGCCTATATGCAAAATATCTCCGGCGCTTTTATTTGATGGGGATCACCAATTCGGCTGATCCGTATCTGGACTTGATCAAAATCGAACACGGTACATCGGAAAATCCATGCGGGGAGTGTCCGCCTCGTTGGGGCACCTATACTGTAGAAGAATATCAGGATATGAACGGACCTCCACCAAATTGGTGTGAAGGATTTGACAATTGCACTTGTATTGTGTCAGTTCTACGCGGGGCTAGAGTAAAATAAGGGGGAAAATAATGACAGAGAAACCAACGCTTGCAGATATGGGTGTACATTCTGCAAATTTGTGGACCAGAATCATGGCGCAGTGCCTCAATGTGAATCCGTACATACGGAAGGACGAAGATGGGAAGACAACCATTGAATGTCCTCGCTGCCATCGGGAGGCACCCGCAGAGCAATATCGTGTGTTAGGAATTGAATCGGAAGCTATGGAATGGTCGGCGACAATTCGTAAGTGTATGTTTTGTAGCCACCTGTTTGCCTTTGTTGGCTAGGGGGAAATATGCCAAAAAAGAAAGCACCATCTACCTTGACGGGGCACGCCGCAACGATTTGGGAATCTGCCTATGCAAATGCTTGGAAAAGTTATGATCCCAAAACGTCGAAAGCGGATAGTCAAGAGGCGCATGCTGCTAGTGTGGCTTGGACTGCTGTAAAGAACAAATATAAGAAAGTGGGTGACAAGTGGGTCAAAAAGAGTTTACTCAATGGCCCAAACCTTTGTCTGCGGGTGGTCAAAGCAAAGCTGGAGCAGAAGACCGGTCTAGTACGTTGGCACGCGCAGGCGGCCAATGATGAACTAGATACGTCAGCAAATGAAGTATTGGACCCATCCTTGTTCGACGATCTTGCTAATACATTCCAAGTAATACATCAAGCATACGATCAAGGTATCTCTCCGCCGAATTATTGGTTTGGTGCCGCGCAATTGCCCATCTTGGACTTGTCACATTATTCGACGGTTCTCCCAGAGGAATCGCGGGATAAGGCTCGCTTGGGCGTTATCTCCAATGTATACCGCGATGGCCGCTTCCTGCACGTAGACGGATTTTTTGACATCTCCCCAATGGCAACTCTGGCAGCGCAATCAATCATGAATGACGCCGATGGGATTTTGCGTGTCTCTGTAGGATTCTGGCCCGATTGGGGTAATATCGTGATCGAAGATGATATACTTAGATTCAAAGGAGGTCGGGATCAGGCTGTTTTGGATCACTTGGCTGTCACATCTGTGCCCAGGATACCGACAACTACCATATTTGTGGAGGAGGGAGTTGCTATGAGTGCTGCTACAACAATGGCGGAAGATGCCGGGGCAATCTTGGGTGAGGATGGAGCAGACTTTGTGCAGGAATTGGAAGATACTGTGCTACCCAATCTCAAGGCAAAGAGCATGGTCCTGTTGAGTGAGGAAGATGCCCCGCCGGAAGAAAGCTCGGATGAGGAAACTGAGGAGACTACTGAGGAGACCGTTGAAGATAGTCTCGTGGTCGGTGAAGAGCCCGTGGAAGAATCGGCGGAAGTCACCGAGGAAGAGGTTGTTGAGGAAGCAACTGAGGAAGCGGACACCCAAGAATTAGAGGAAGCCGAACCAGAACCGGTTGAGGAAGAGGAAGTTGTAGCGGAAGCTGGGCCAGTCGAATTGTCAGAAGCCACTCAGGTTACCGAAACATCGGTGGATGCTGCGGTGGTTGTTGCGCCCACCATTGGTCCCGTATCCTTCCAAGATGCTGTGGCAACAATCAAAGCTAGGGAGGAAATGTGGCGGATCAAGGACGCTTGGAGTGTGTTGCAAGATGTTGTGATTAACATCACCGATTCCCCATTGATCACAGATAAGGCGTCGGCGATTACGGCGGCCTTGGCCGAATATACTGCGTTTATCAAGTCCGACGAGGTATTGTATTCTGATGTTGCCGATGGAGAGGATGATACAGTTGAAACAGAAGTTGATGACGCATTGGCACCCGAATCAGAGGAAATCCCGGATGATACGCCAGAGGTTGCCCCGGTGCCCGCAGTAGAAGCGGAAGTCGCGCGGATGAGCAACCCGGCGGGCGGTTTCCCAGAATCGTCCCCTGCCTCGTCAGTGGGGACGGTTGATACTGGAATAACCCCGCGCAAGGGGCGGGCATCCACGTGGGGTGATGCGTTCGACGCATTGATGGGGCCGACTGCCCCGGATGCACCGGTTACGCCTATCCCACCACAATTGAATACTGCGGAAGCGCAACAGCAGATACGTTCTGCTGTGGCAACGTTTACACCAGAACAACAGCAAGCATTACAGGTCGTGATCAACGCAGAGGTTACAGGTGCGCTACAACCGTTATTGGACGAAGTTGCCAGCTTGAGGCAGACGATGCTCGAAGCGTTGTCTGCTGTCAACGGCGGCAACACCCCCCAACGTCCACAACGGAGGTCATTTGCACCGGTGAGACCGGCCAGAGTCACGACGCAAGCGCAAACATTCAGCGACGTGCTGAATAGCTTATTGGAAAAGCAAGTCTAATTCGGTCGTTGGGAAACCAGTTAAGACCCCTCAATATATGAGGGAGGTTTACACGATGGGTACAGCGGCTACCACAATCATCGATTCACTGAGCGCGACACTTACCTTTGACTACGGGGTAGAGATTGATCCTACCATTGTTTCTACCATTCCATTCGACAGCCCGCTTTTCGACTATCTCGAAGCGGGACCGGGTGCACCTCACAAGAGCCTGGGCACGGCTGCCGTCTATGCACTATTGACGGCTGCTGAGTTCACATCCAGCGGGGACGGTTCGTTCACCATCGGTGGTGATCCACCTGGACTGACCACGGATCGTTCTGTCGAGTCGGTCACAAAGAAAAGCTATGGTGCATCCGGTGGGTTGACGGATGTTGACATTATCGCCAGCACCATGGGCATAGCACCCCACGAAGTGGACAAGCTGGGCAAGTATCGCAGCGACGCCGAGTTCCTACTCAACCTGTTGTACGTTCGTACTCGGCAAGCGTGGGACTACGGCCTAATCCGGGGCAATACTGGCACGAACTCTCGAAACATCGACGGTCTGGAGTATATGGTCACGGCTCTTAACGGCTCCCAAGTTCTGGAAGTGGATGGTACATACACGAAGGCTAAACTCGACGAGTTGATCATCCAGATGATGATGCAGGGTATCACGCCAACGGCAATCGCGTGTAACCCCATTTGCCTGAGTTCTCTGGTGAAAGCCTATACCACAGACACGGGCACGAATGTTTCGATCAACATGGACCAGGGTACGCCAAAGCAGACACTTGGCTATTGGGTTGACGGGATTGTGACTCCTGCTGGTCGTCTGCCGATTGTCTCGGATCGTCGCTTTACAGTGGAAGGTACAGCACCAACGTTCACTGCGGATATTTTCGTACTGACACGTGACCACGAGGGTGAACAAATCCTTTACTTGGATTGGCAAGTGCTACCTACAGCATTGAACCTGGCACGAGTACCTGGGTTCTATACCAGCCGAGTATTTGCGGTTTGGAGCCACGCGGCTCTGGTCGAAAAGTCCGATTGGTGGGCACAGGGGCGTCTGAACGACGTCGTCATTACCTACTCGCCGACACCGCCAACTGTAACTCCATAGTATAGTCGGGTAATATCAATGGCTGGGGGTGGGGGATACCTCCCACCCCTAGTCTACATAGGAGGGTAGTAAAGGAAAGTGCAGAAGATCAAGATTCTGGGACTACCATCGGATGAGCACGATGGTGCGTGTGCGCATTATCGTGTTATTTGGCCGTTGGAGGAACTTGCAAAATTAGATCACATTGATGTGTATATCCCGCCAATTGTCAATGGTAGGCGGCTCATACAGCTTGATCAAGATAACAATCCAACTAATGACCCCAATCCAAATTTAGCTAATAATTATGATATGATCGTTCTGCAACGTCAACCGGAACAGGATGTGACTCGGTTGATCCGTGCATGCAAAGAATTAGGTATCAAAACAGTTTTCGACATTGACGACAATGCCTTAAATATCCCGAAATGGAACCCGAATTATCTAGTGTGGGGACGGGATAGCAGACATATTTATCATATGGCTCAAGAGTATATGTCCCGTGGTCGGATTCCGACATATCTTCGAGGAAAAACTCCAGAGCAGATCATGAAGGGTGCCCCCGGCATTCTCCAAGGACTACTTACGAATATTCGCGAATGTGACTTAGTTACAGTTACGACCCCCACGTTGCAAAATGTCTATAGTATGCAAAATTCCAATATTGCTGTCTTGCCAAATCAAATGCAACCTACGTTTTGGGAGGATACTACACGAATTACCCACAACGGGGAAATCTGGGTAGGATGGGCCGGGGGTTGGACGCACGAACAAGATTTGAAAATATTGATCGGTCCACTCCGCGCCGTGTTGCGAAAACGTGAAAATGTCAAATTTGTTATTATTGGTTGGGATGAAGCCGATAAATACGTATTCACGGATTTCCCATCGGATCGGATCAAACTATTCCCTTGGGCGGATTTTAGTGGGTATCACGATCAGGTTGCTAGTTTAGACGTCGTATTAGCCCCCAGTATTGCGTGTCCATTCAATGTAGGTAAATCGGACATCCGTGTGCTGGAAGCTTGGCTGTGCAAACGGCCTTGTGTGGCAAGTCCCACTACGTATGCAGACACGATTCGAGAGGCACAAGGGGGACTCATTGCGAAAAAGAGCGCAAGTTGGGTGCGCAATATTTTACGTTTGGTGGATGACCCTAAGCTACGCGATACGATGGGATACCGTGGGTATGATTACGTGATGGCTCATCGGACCTACCAAAAGACTGCCCATCTATGGATAGAAGCATATCGGTCGTTGGTTCATTAGGAGGTTCGCATGTCCCTTATAACTCTTGCCGAACTCAACACATTGACGAATACAAATCTATCAAGTGATCACTCCGTGCCGTATCTTGAATCAATTATGGATATTGTTTCGGATCACGTCACATCGTATTGCTTGGGTACGTTATTTGAATTGTCGTCGATGACAGACGAATTGGCAGATTTGGCCTACGTTGACGGACGGACTGCGAAACTCACAGTGAAGCTCAATTACGCGCCCCTCGTTTCTGTGGGCGAAGTCAAATATCGCATCGGCTCGGAAACCACAACGATGAGTCTAACCCAGTTAGAACTAGATCAAGTCCACGGCTCTTATGTCATGTTATGGTATGGACCACTTTACCGTATATCTCAAAAGTGGACCATTCTAACATCCTATATGGCAGGATATGAAACTATCCCAGAACGTGCAAAGATGGCAGTCGCCCTTTTGGTGTTGGATTGGGTAGACGCCGATGATGCTGCTGCAACAGGAACAAAGAGCGTTCTCAAGAGCTATCGTATTGGAAACTATGCAGAAAGCTATACTAAGGAAGCGGGAGCAGGTGGGAGCTTGGGATTGGGCACGACACGCAGCTTGCGGGCTGCGCAAATATTGGGTGTATACCGCCGTCCAGGAGTGAAATAACAGGGAACGATGTTAAGGCCGTGGTCACAATTGGTGCGATGTAAATTAAAGAAAGGACTCCGTTGACTATGAAACTAAAACAATGGCAAACTAAAATCTTTCTACTCCTGTGGATCACCTACGCCAGCTTTTATCTAGGTCGTGTCAACTTCTCAGTAGCAATACCGGGAATCATGGCACAATTCGGCTGGACGCGAGCGCAGTTGGGTGTTGTGGGCACTGCGCTATTCTGGGCCTATGCAGTGGGCCAGTTCGTCAACGGACAGTTGGGTGACCGAATAGGTGCTCGTATCATGATCGCAGTTGGGCTTGTTGTCTCCGCGTTTCTCAATGTGGCTTTTGGCTCGTGCGGCTCACTCGATGCCATGATCGTGCTGTGGGCTGCGAATGGCTACTTTCAAGCGTGCGGCTGGGGTCCGGTCGTCAAGACAATGGCGAACTGGTTCCCTTCGTCCGTTCGTGGAAAAATGTCAGGCAGGCTGGGCACAAGCTACATCCTCGGTGGTGTTGTCTCGGTGGCGCTGGCCGGTTTCATTGCTGTCGGTAACGGTTGGCGGATGACATTTTATATTCCTGCGATCCTGATGATGCTCTTTGCAACTCAATGGTATGTCAAAGCGCGAAACTCGCCGATAGACGCTGGACTGCTTGGCACAAAACCATTGGCAGAGGTTAGCACGCGCTCTGCTCTGAGGCTCAGTGTGGGCAATCCGCAAGTCTGGATCATGGGTTTTGGCTTGTTTTTTACAAACATTCTGCGCTATGGATTTCTGACTTGGGCACCTACCTATCTATTTGAAGTTCAGCACGCGAGCATTGACAAAGCTGCCTATTCATCGGCGTTGTTCCCAATCGCAGGAGCCCTGGGTGCAGTCTTCGCTGGCTATGCCAGTGATAAGTGGTTTCAATCTAGGCGCGCACCTGTGGCAAGCGTTTGCCTTGCGCTCGCAGGCGTCTTAGCATGGTTGTACCGATTCGCAGTACCGATTGAAAGTTGGGCACTTGGTTTGGCGGTACTAGCAGCTACGGGCTTTGCTGTATTCGGCGCTCACGTGCTCATTGTGGCCGCAGCGCCAGCGGACCTTGGCACGCGAAAGGCAGCATCATCGGCAACCGGCTTCATTGACTGCCTGGGTTACATCGGCGCTGGCGTTCAAGGCATTGCTACCGGGTTGCTGGTTGATCGGTTCGATTGGAGTGCAGGCTTCGCGTTCTGGGCTGCTAGTGCCTTGGCGGGCGCGGGGCTCGTAGCGCTTATGTGGAAGTTCAAAGTCAACAGTTTCCAATTCGAGGAGGAAGGAAAGTTAAGGCGATAAAAGAGGGGAGTTTGCCGAAAAGAGGCAAAAAACATTTTCAGGAGCAAATAAGATAATGTTGACTATTGTCACTACACCACGACCGCTTACAGATAAATTCCAGCTTGATTTGTGCAATGCAGTTGGTAGCTGGAAATGTTTGCAACCAAGACCGCAAGTTTTGGTTTTTGGCGGACGTAGACAATTTGTTCACAGCATCGGTGCTACCCATATCGCAAGATTCCCGCACAGCAAACAAGGATTACCCTATCTGGATTCCTACGTTAGCATTGCCCAAAGGATAGCCAAACACAATATTATAATGCTAACATCCGACCACTTGATTTTGTTGTCTGATTTCATGTCATCGCTCAAAAAAGTCTCTCAGCGGTTTCCAGGTGCTTTTGCCATGATTGGGCAAAGATGGGATACAGACGTAACTGAACCAATTGATTTTCGCAATCCAAAATGGGAAAGCAAATTAACCTCACTCAGAGGTCGTTATCGGGGTCACGCGGCTAAAGATTGGTTTGTGTTTCGTTTGCCTCTCAATTTCGATCTCTTACCTTTTGTAATCGGTCGGCGCGGTTGGGATACCTGGTTTACACATGCACTGCTAACTTCTGATATTCCTGTCGTGGATGTTACGTGCAGAGCAACGACAATTCATCCTACACATGACTATGCCCACGTGAAGGGCGGTGTATGCCGCGAGAACTCAACTGATCCAGGGACGCTCCATAATCTTAGAGTCTATCGAGGCGCAATTCCGCATCCAAAACACATATCTGACGCCACATGGGGGCTGACGTGTGATGGAACGTTTCTGCACGGCCAAGATTGGACGCAGTGGAAGTTTGATAAAGAAAGAGAATGGGAAATAGGATTTGAACAACACCGCAGGCGGCTATTGCCCGGATTGCACCGTCCCGATTATTGCGGTTGGAGATGCAAATGGATGCCAAAGTGATTCCTGTCATCACAGTACACGGTGGGGACGTAAAGCTTAGCAGCAAAGATGAATATTTGAGATGGACTTTACGCCAAGCATCTGAATACGCATCAAGAGTGATTTTGTTGGGTGGTCCAAAAGTCAAATGTTTGGTCGGTAAAGCGGAGTACTACGATTATTTGAGGAATTGGTCGGACAGCGCCAAGGTATTCGCGGAGAACGCCTATGTCAAGATGTCTTTTTATACGAACATTTATGATTTAGCTGTGCTGAAGCGCTACTTCGTTTTGCGCGATTTCATGGAAGCTCAAAAGATCGACTTGGTTTTTTCCTGTGATTCTGATGTGATGCTCTACTCAAGACCTGAAGATGAAGCGGAAGCGTTTGGTGTCAAAGACATTGCTTTTTGCATACCACAAAACCAATATGCTTACCGGTGGTCGGCATCGTCTCATGCAGCGTATTTCTCGCGCGAAGGCATTGAACGTTTTTGTGATTTCATCTTGAAAACCTATTCTTCCCAATCCGGCCTAGCGAAACTTCAACGTAAGTGGGATTGGCATCAGAAAGAAAAGAAACCAGGTGGCATCTGTGACATGACCTTACTATGGCTTTTCTCACTTGAAAATAAAGATGTAGTGAATCTGTCACGAGCAATTGGTTCGCCCCTTCGGGCGTTTGATCATCACGTTAACACAACAGAAAATGAGTTACCAAATGAATACATAATGGAAGGTGGCAAGAAAAAACTATCTTGGCAAAGCGGTCAGCCTTACGGACACAACAAAATCTTGGACCAAGATGTGCGGTTTGCTGCACTACACCTACAAGGTGGAGCAAAGAAGTTGGCAATGGCATACTTCAAGGAACGAATAAATGAATGAAAGACCAGAACAAGGACTGAATGGGAATCCAGTACTTCGCGACCTTGTGTTAAGCCTGATCGACGGTGGCTGTGGTACATTTATTGAAACCGGCACATTCAAGGGTGAAACTTGCGCGTGGATTCGGAAACGGAGAAACATTCCAATTTTCACTTGTGAACTCAACCGCGAAAGAGCAGAAGTTGTTAGGAAAATGTTTTTTGACATCGTACAGGTCGAATTTTATGAGATGGCATCACCACAATTTCTCAATGCAATCCGATCACGAATCCATGGCATACCATTGATTTTCCTTGACGCACATGCTGGCGGAGTTGGTAGTAAGTTTTGGCCGATTACATCAGAGATTAAGTGTCTAGCAAACGACAATTTCTATCGCAAAGCGGCTATTATCGTGCATGACTTCAAGGTTCCTCGTGTACCCAAATTTCGCGCTCAGCACCATCCAGATGGGACTTATCTTGATCTTGATTACATCAAGCCATTGCTCAGCACTGAGCCCGATTTTACATACCGATTTTACTTCCCTATTCATTATGTGCCGGGCAAGTCCGGCTACATCTGCATTTTTCAAAACGTAGAACCGTTCGGACTTGCTCTCGACACTGAACAGTTTTACGAGCAGCCAAGTCGGGTTATTGAGGATGCTAACGGCAAGCGGCATCTGGAGTTTGAATGAAACGAATACAAGGAACCTTTGTACCGTGGTATGTGAAACCGGGCGCACCCTTGACCTGGCCCGACTTATCGTGGCAATACCAGAGCAATCAGTTCATGCTCACGCATGTTGGAGGCGGTATGCTCACTAATCGGTTCATCTTCATAGGAATGCCGCACACTGGCAGCGGTTCACTGCACCAGTGGTTGTGGAAGTGGCCTGGATTGAAACGCTTGGACAATTCTGCGCACAGACCATACGACTACTACGCTGGCGTATGCAAGGAAAAGAAAAAGAAAGTTCCGCCTGCCTTCGTTTTGGCGCGCAATCCCTGGGAATGGAACGTTGCAGTTTGGTGCTGGATTCGTAACGTTAACAGGAAATACTTCTGTGGTTCCTTCGATGATTTTTTAGAGTGGCAACATTACTCGCGACATTGGGCATTGCCTGACTTGAACCTTTCGGGCATTTCGTGTGTCTGGGAGTATCTAGGGGCCGACAAAGCAACTTATTTCGGCACACTTGAAACCTACAAAAAAAGCGTTGTACGAATTTTACTTAAAATCATGCCCGATCTTATTACAGAAAAACAAATTTTGGCTGAGATAGAACGGGTTGGCAAACATAACTACCGTGAACCGCCAGATGGGAAGATCAAACCATATCAAGAGTACTATTCAAATGCACAACAGAAAATGATAGCTGAACTGGAAGCGCCAATCATTGAGCGATTTGGCTATAGTTTCAACGATAAAGGAGTAGACTTTTGACATACCAAAATATTTCCCAAATTGACCGTTGTGGTATTGTAGGATACACATTCCACGTTGGGGATTTGTTTCATCGTGGGCATCTCCACCAGTTAGAGCAATGTCGGGATTTCTGTGATTTTCTCATTGTAGGTGTGCTGACCGATCAGGCGGTAGCCACATATAAGCGGATTCCTGTTATACCCTATCCGTGGCGCGCTGCGATTTTTGACGCGCTGGAAATTGTGGACATGGTAGTGCCGCAAAACGCGCGTGATCCTTCCGGGAATATTAGGATTCTCAAGCCAAATGTTTATTTCCATGGCGATGACTGGCCTGAGATTCCAGGCGAGGAAGCGATCAAAGAGCTTGGCGGCAAGTTAATCAGAACTACCCGTCTTTATGACATCACTACGACACAGATTATGAAGGAGGTAGTTGATCGTGTCAAACGAGAACCAGAATCCATCTGGCTCTATTGACATCAAGCGGGTCACAGCCAATGCAACACCTGGTCAAGCGGTGACCAGTATCCTAACTGCTTACCCAGAATGCACCACCACCAAAAAGGGCAAACCGTCCGATGCAACTAAGTTCCGACCACGGATGGAAAGCATTGCCGACTATTGTGCCCGCCGCTGGAAAGGTGACCTAATTGAGATTGGTTGCCTCTATGGTGCTACAACCTTGAGACTGGCGCGGGTTGCACGATATTACGGTAGACGAGTAATTTGTGTTGACCCTTGGAAGCAAGAACCATTTTATAAGGCAAACCCATTTGGGTACTTTCAAAAAATCACGGCGATGTATTCCGACATCATAGACATTGTGAAAATGCGCTCGCAGGAACAGGAAGCGATTGACTATGTTCAGGCGCGTGATTTGTGCTTTGCTCTTGTGGATGGTGCACATAGTTACAAAGCAGTGAAAAGTGATCTTATGACTGTTGCACATTGCCGTGGAATTATCGCAGTAGATGATCTCTTCATCTGGGAAGGCGCACAAACATATCGGGCTGGGATTCGTAAGGCTATGCTTGAAGCTAGTATAGAACAACAGCGGATTGCTATTCTAAGTCTCACGAGAGAAGGCTATTTGCTATCAAGGAGGATTGATAAATGACTCGAAGGGTTTACTATTACACCGATGGAGAGGTTGGGAAACTGTGGCCCGGTCCAGACGCCGACCGAAAAGAAGTTTGTGCGCGTAAGGGAATCCCCCACCCCCGGTTCGTTTGGTACAGATGGCCCAACTTCATTGAAACCAAGAATCCAAAAGAAGCTGACGTTTTTGTAGTGAAACACCGATTTAGTTGGCTTCGTGATGAACAATTAAAACAACTGCCATATCTGATAGGCAACAAAGCACGACACGTCTTTTTTGATTTGAACGATAGAGAGACACGAACGTTTGAGTTCTTACGCCCCTCGATCTTTCTGCGTTCGTGCTGTACAAAAGAAATAGTGGAAGCGCATCCAAACACTGTACTTTGGCCCTGGGCCGTTGATCCCGACGTAGTTCAACGAAGACAATTGCCGAAGAGTGGCTTCTCTCTGGACATAGCCTACCAGGGCCACCCCGGCTTTAGTGTTGAACGGACGTTGGCGGGGCAATTTAAGCGGAGCGGCTTGAAAGCATATATTAAATTGCTAGACAGTTTTTGGCCTACCATACGTAGAGGAAACGCTGAATTGGGCCAACTGCTGAGACAAACCTACTTGGACATGATGCAAAAATCTCGTCTGTCCTTATGCCCTGCGACTAATCCCGTCGGCGCAACCCGCATTCGATTGTGGGAAGCAATGGCAATGGCGCGTTTGTCAGTACATTTTAATAATATGATAGTTTTGCCACTCGCTAATAAAATAGACTGGGACAAGTGTCTTGTCAGGCTACCAGTAAACGCACTTGACGATGCGGGCGCTGTTTTGGCAATGTGGTTGGGCAAACATTCTGACGCCGACATCTTAGAGCGGGGGCACTATGCCAGCCAAGTCTGGGAAAAATGGTTTGCACCGAGCATATGGGGAAAGACTGCTGAGATGATAGTAAGGGAAAAACTAGGACTATGAATCCATTTGTACACACTACCAGTGTAGCCATAGAACTCTCAAACATGTGTAACCTTGCGCACTTTCACGTAAAATGTCCACTTCACTGGCAGATGGCTTCACCATACCAGATGCACGATCCAGTTTACTTGCCCACGTTTCTGGTCAAATCGGTTTTGCAATCACTAGCGCGCTATGACTTTGCGGGTACTCTGGAATTTCACCGCTATAACGAACCGTTACTTGACCCACGTTTGTTTCAATTCGTCAGAGAAGCCAAACAACTTTTACCAAAGGTGCACATCAGGATTTTTACAAACGGCGTCTTTCTCACACGTGAACTTGCCTATGAATTATTTCATGCTGGCATATCTCAGATTACAGTTTCACTATACGGTTCCGGTAGCGAAAAAATACGAACCAAAGAACGTTTTGCTTTTATCTCTGGCCTAGACTTCGCATCAGGCTGCCACGACGACCGAGCGAATCTTTACAAACGCAAATTGCTTAGAGTGCACAAGCCTTGTGGTGCACCTTTGAGACAGGTCATCGTTACTTGTCGTGGCAAGGTTGGTCTTTGTTGTATGGATTGGAAGGATCGCCTAACGTTCGGGGACTTGCGAGCGACACCACTAGAAACCATCTTGATGAGTGAGAAAGTGCAGGAAGTTTACAAACGGTTACAAGCTGGTGACCGAAATATATACCCTTGCAGTCGATGCGCGGTGAAACGCGGATGACAAACCCTCTAGCAATTATCGTCTATAACAGGCCAGAGCATATGCTTAAACTCATTGCAGCACTCAAAACAAACTGGCAACCCCGACCGCTGTTTGTCTTTTCAGATGGACCGGTAAGCAACAGAGATGCTTACAAGGTCAACTCTGTTCGCGAACTGGTTGTAGCAAAATTGGCCTGGGCGCGACCCATCCTTTTTGAGCGCAAAAAGCATCTTGGCTTGGCAACTTCCATTCTCAAGGCTGTTGATCATATCTTGGAAGAGTACAAAACGGTAACAGTCTTAGAGGATGATTGTATACCCGGCCCGCAATTTCTGCGGTATATTGATTTGTGTTTGGATAAATTTGCCAATCGGGGCAAGGTTTTTTTCATCACGGGCTACACAGTTGAAATGCCTCAAGATGTTCTTAAACAGTACGAGTGGGATATTTATTTTGAACCTCGCCTTGGATCGTGGGGATGGGCAACTTGGCGAGATAGGTGGCAGAAGTGTGATAGGAACACCACGCGAATCGGGGCACTTGTAGAACAAGAAGGAATCAAACTCACTGTACCGGGCCGTGACTTCCCAGCGCTAGTCAAAAAGAAAATCTCCGGCGAACACGACACTTGGACTTGTGCAACTACTCTGTCGATGCTTCTGCACGGCGCATACTGTGCCTATCCTACTATTTCGCACGTCCAAAACATCGGCCACGATGGGAGTGGGCGGCATTGCGGCTCAGTGGACCGATATGCCACACCGATAGCCGAAACGCTGCCAAAGCGGTTCCCACCAACCGTTGGAACTCATCGGCTGACGCACAAGGTTTTCAAAAAGATATATGGGGGATGAAACCAAACATCTGCACTATTGTTGGCAACGAGCCATATTTGCTCAAATTCTTAGCGTTGAGAGAATCGCTTGAGACTTATTGTCGGCCCTACTCTTTGTTCATTTTGGTGCTTGACCAATGCTCAGAGAAAACGCTGAGCAAGCTAGCAAATATTGAAGTTGTGAACTTGAGCAAGATTGAAACCAACCAGGCAAAATCACGCAAGGATAAATTGCCTGCTAATGATTATGTTTGGCTTTTGAAAACCTTTTGGATTCGTTATCTATTGGAAGAGGTAGGATTGCCGCACTTGCTCTATTTAGATGCTGACTCGCTTTTCTTTGCAAGCCCAGAGGGGCTTTACCAACAGTTGTCTCGGACGGACCTAGCGATTACGCCCCATCGGTTTTCGCCCAGATTTAAGCAGTATGAACGTAATGGACTTTACAACGCTGGTTTTATCTGGATGCGTCGAAGCAAAAAGACCTTGGCTTGCGTCAAAGAATGGACTGCTACTGCGCTAGCCCACAAATACGGCCATTTGACCGAGCAGAAATGTCTCGATGATTGGCCGAAGAAATACGGCGCACAAACCATTGAGCATCTTGGCGCAAACTTGGCACCTTGGAATCAAGGGCGTTACACATACTCAAGGCGGAGCCGTGAGATTTTTGTGGAAGATGACAAACTAATTTGGTATCACTTCCACCAGGGACTTGAAACGTATTATCCGTTGCATCCGTTTGTCAAGAAACATATCTACAGTTGGTATTGCAGGGCGCTTGCGCGTGCAGAACAACAAAAGTGCTTATTGCCATGCACTGGGGAGGATGTAAAGAAATGAACATCTTAGTTACTGGTGGTGCTGGGTTTATTGGCTCACATTTAGTAGATGCACTAATATTGCAAGGCCACACCATTACCGTAATTGATGATCTGTCTACCGGTGCCCGAAGTAATCTTGGACGACATTGGAATAGTCCAAATTTCAAGTTTATACTCGGTTCGGTAACAGACGAACATATATTGTCAGAAATATTTTATGGTGGTATTGACTTGGTTTACCATTTGGCAGCCGTTGTCGGTGTCGAACACGTATTACGTGATCTGCGACGGATGCTAACAACGAACATACGTGGTACAGAATTAGTTCTACATTACGCGCTTTGCACAGATACTCGTGTTGTATTTACCTCAAGTTCAGAGGTATATGGCAAGGCACAAGCTGCAATACCTCTCCGAGAAAACGATAACCGACTACTAGGCCCGACAACTGTCCCACGTTGGGCATACTCTGCGGCCAAAGCTGTAGATGAATATATGGTGTATTTACATAGAGATGCTGGATTATCTGCTACAATTATTAGATATTTCAATGTTTACGGACCAAGAATGGACCCACGCGGATATGGCAGTGTTATCGCCAAATTCATATCACAAGCACAAGCTAATGTGCCACTCACTGTCTATGGCGATGGTAAGCAATCCCGGTGTTATATTCACGTAACTGATGCTATTAAAGGAACAATACTTGCAGGAACGAATGAACGCGCAATTGGGGAAACATTTAACATTGGCAACCTTGCACCGATAAGTGTAGCCGATTTAGCCGCGTTAATTATTACATTGTGCAAATCTAAATCTACGATCCAATACGTCGAGCCACCCTATACAAATTTTGAGGAGGCGCGACATCGTATGCCAAGTATGCAACACGCCTTTGACGTATTGAAATTTCAACCACGTATTGCGCTAACTCCCGGCCTGACGGCACTGATCCACGAAAAGAGAACACACAATGAAGAATACCAAAGGGCGTATACACAAAATAAACAGGACTGATGTTTAATGATCACGTTATTTTCTACGTGCAAACCGTTTCGTGGTGTCTATGAACATATACAACAGAACGCATTACATAGTTGGGCGCTGCTAAAACCTCGTCCAGACGTGATTCTATTTGGTAATGATGCGGGCACAGCGAAAGCAGCACGAATGTTCAAGTTTCAACACGTAACAAAAATCCATAGTCGGAGTTTCAAGGAACGCTATCGAAACAAACCTACTAGTAGGGCCACGAAACCAAATATTTCAGATATGTTTCGGATCGCAGAGAAAATGTCAACCGGGAATTTGTTGGTTTACGTCAATGCCGATATATTGCTCACAAATCTAACTAGTGAATTTTTGCGAGTATCTCAACGATTGTCGCGATTCTTGTTAATTGGACAACGCTACAATGTATCTGTAAATAAGCTACTACGCTTCGGTAAAAGTTGGAGCGGACAGCTACACCCAATTGGTAAGCTACATCCTCCATGTGGCATTGATTATATCGCGTTTACGAAAGGATTGTGGGGCAGCTTACCAGATTTTACCGTGGGGTATATTGGATTTGACAATTACTTAGTTTCGACTGCGCTAGAACGCGGGATACCTGTAGTGGATGGAACAAAAACGATCTTAGCATACCATCAAATACATCCAATTAGACAACGAATGGATACTGGAGACCGACACAACTTAAACACTTGGGGCTCGATGCCGTGGCAGACCCACGGATTCATATCGGATGCCACATGGGTGCTGGACAACGACGGTGTGCGGAAAAAATAGATATAAGGTAAAAAATGAAAAAGAGTTTCACGATAATAGCAACACCAAAAACGTTCAAGGGTATCCATAAGATTCGGCAATACAATGCCATCACGTCTTGGAAACACCTACGCCCAGAACCTCCGATTATCCTATGTGGGGACGAATACGGTATTAAAACAGCAGTCAAGGACCTTGGCTGTGAGCACCTGCCAGATGTTTTGTGTGATCGTGATGGGATGCCACTAATTAGCGATCTTTTCAAAAGAACACAAGAATTTATCCACACTGATTTGACAGTTTATGTGAATTGTGATATACTATTGCCACCGAACTTTCCAGAGGCATTATTCTTAGTAGCGGACCAGTTCCCAGATTTTTTGATGGTGGGGAGCCGATGGGATACGAATGTCTCTGAGCCGGTTGTGTTCGACGATACATGGCACCGTCGATTGTTGGCCCAGGGAGGACGTGTCCACCAGCCGGGCGGTACAGATTACGTCGCTTTCCCACGGGAGCATTGGGAAAATATCAATATCGCACCGTTTGCTATTGGCAGATGCAGATGGGACAACTACATAATTGGGTCGGAAGTGGACCGTGGTATACCCGTGGTAGATGCAACGAAGATGGTTACGGTATTCCATCAGGACATATCTGTGAGAGAGCGCAGAAAAGAAAGCAAACAAGATAAAGTGTACGTGGAATTATATAGAGTGCTGCGAATAAAAAGAATGGGCAACCTTACAGATACCCAATGGATGTTGTCTAAAGATGGTAAATTGGAGAAACGATGGCCGTAACTGGTAATGTAGTTGTGTATACTGCAATATTTGGAAGTTATGACACTCTCAGGGACCCCATTGGACTTGAGAAAGACGTAACCTATCATTGCTTTACGGATATAACGCCACCTAGTGATGGCATTTGGCAAATGCACTACCAGGAATTGGAACAACGAAGTAATGTGCGCGCTGCACGGTATCGTAAGATCATGGCACACAAGTTCCTGCCAGATGCGGACTATTCGATGTGGATAGATGGTAATATACAACTTATAAATCCACGGACGCGCGCCAAATGTTTTAGCTATTTGGGTGATGCAGATATTGCACTTTTCAAACACGCCGAGAGAGATTGTGTGGTGCAAGAAGCCGCAGCAAACATTGTGCTAGGGAAAGATTTCCCATCAAATATTCATCGACAAATCCAACACTATTTCAACAAAGGATACCTAGAACATAACGGGATGGTGGAAACAAATATATTACTACGTCGGCATACTAAATCTGTTCAAGAATTTAATGAAGCATGGTGGGACGAACTCGAACAACACACGCATCGGGATCAATTGAGCTTTAACTATGTTGCGTGGAAACTTGGCATGCGATACAATACTTTTGGTGGCGGCGTGCCCAGACTAGGCCAGTGCAATTGGGCACGTTACTACAGTCACGGGTAAGGAGGAAACATGGCACGGATACCAATTACATTAACGCTACAAGCTGCTACAACCATTGCAGCCATAGAAACAAATATTCATGGGGTCATCCCCTTAGAAGGCACTGATTGGGTTTCATTGCTGTTAGATTACACAAAAGGGGACGAAACCGGCGTCTACATTCGTTGGGATTACGCTGGGGATTACCAGGCAACTTATTGGACGTTTGCCGGTAATGATTGGACGGGCGTGGAACAACGCATTTATTTGACTGCAACGGGCCAATACGAATTTCGTATTGATGTACGAGGCCGTCAAATGATCAAATTCACCCAAGATGCCAATGGCGGTACACCAACAGGGACGTTGGCAGTCAAAATCTCGATGACGTAAAAAACCCATGCGAGGTGCCCCGAAAATGTCTTTGTTGGATAACGAACATATTGGTGAGCAGATACGCAACATAGACCAGGCACACTTCACGCGCAGAAAAGAAGTTGACGCTCGATTTGATCGCGTGGAAGACCGAGTAGACAAACTCGAAACCAGAGCCGATAGAAAGTCACAAAAACTAGACGACGCAGCCTTGAAGTTTGCAACCGAAATCGGTATGATTAGAAAAATATTGGCTGTGCAGGCCACGCACATAAAATATAATTTGTGGATTCTCATTGCCGTTGGTGTCGTCGCCGTGATTGCTCTTATCAAGGGGTAAAATGCAAGGACTAATGCACACCGCCTCAATTTATACGCGCAGTGGGGGCGCGTGGACAGATTCGGGGACAACCTGGAAGTGCCGCTTACAACCGTTATCCCCCACTGTGAAGATTCAGAACGAGGTTTTAGCCAACACGACACATATAGCAATTGGGAATCCTACTCCTGTAATCGCCGTCGGCAACCAGTTGATTATATCAGATGTAACCTACAATGTGATTGGCTCGCAGATGCACGATAGGCCAGGAGTTGGACATCACCATCAGGAATTATGGTTAGTTAAGGCGGAATAATGTTCCCGTATATCGCGTTTAATTTCAAGCTGTTTATACCGTCAAAAATAGAACACAGTCCAATCATAAGTGGCCTCCGAGTGGCAATCACAGCTATCACAAAAAAAGCGACGGGGATTGTAGCGGATAAGGCACCGGGGACACGTCTCAAGCATGATTTGACAACCACATACCAAGAAACACCGACCGGCGCGGTTGGGGAAGTGTGGATGCCGCTCCAGTTGAAATTCACGTTACCTCCCGGTGTAGTAGCACATTTTATCCCTGGAGGTCTCGCCGTAAGTTCATACCCGGAAGCATCCAGAATTCAGCAAGAACGCGGCTATCCGATGAGTTTTTATTGGGAGAAAGTTGGCGCGGTTGTTCACCGTTGGTCGGTTTATCATCCTGGCCAGAAAGGCCAAAAGTGGGGCGAAGAAGTCACAGAAGATGTATCGTCCCTACTCCAAGAAGCGGTAGATAAAATATTTCAACGTGCCGCCGAAATCTGGGGAGCAATGCAATGACCGCAGAAACAGCATACACCAACATCCGCACCGGCGTGGCAAACTACATTATCGCTAATGTGGATTGGGTTACAGCGTTGGAAACCGACATATTCGATTATACGCCAGATGATATTGCTATTGTCTTTGGGCATTTGCCTTCCATCGTCGTAGATTTTGATCCGCGAACGGTCAACGAGTGGACAGATATGGGACAGGGTGCACTAGAGGGTGTACCTGTAATGATCCAAGTTTTTACAGAAATCGAGCCTGACGATACGACCCACGGAAGGGACGCCAGTCAGGATGTAGCGGATAAGTTAAGCGAACTTGAAAACCTATTTAGATCGAGCCCATCGGTCGGGGGGCTGGTGAAAGGCTCATCTATTGGTACATCCAAGATTGAACTGTTAGAATTGGCTGCTGTCAAGCTCGCTGGGGTAACCGCTCGGTGGGCGTGGTTTACGCTTATCGTAGTAATAGCGAGGTGAAATATGGCTTCACATACGCAGTTGTTGCAAGCCGGGGTGGACGCCGACCAATTTTTCGTTGGTCCGGCGGTCATTCTGGCACAGTTAGTAACAAACTATTCGACCTCTGGCGAATCGGCGGCTGCCTTCCCGGAGGGACTAGAAGACGTGATCGACATAACCACAGCGGTCGCGATGACCGCAAATGGTTGGTTCTACCTGGGCTACACTGAGAACTTGGGCCTGGGTAGAAACCGTGCAACCGTCCAACTGGACGCGGACCAGGAAGCACGTATCAAAACGGTCCACGACGCGTGGGAAAACACTATTACCTTAACCGCGTTGGAAACCACAATGACTCGGTTGGGGCAATGGTGGCAAGCCCATTCTGGTTATCCAGAGCCGGCGACGGGGGCAACGCCCGCGCAAACGATGGACCGATTCGGTAACCCGGCCACGATCAACTATCAACGAATCGCTGTACTTTTCATGGACGACACTGGAGTGCTCTGGGGTTGGGTCTACCGAAAGTGCAACATCAGACCAACCGGTGGGCCGACCTTTACGCGGACCGGTCGGGTAGAGTGGCCGATTGAGATCACGTGTCACCCCGATACACGGGTAACCGATGTGGACGACCGTGTATTGCGTCTGTACAAGACAGATGCAACAATCGACACCTAGAATTAAGGTGAGGAGGTAACAAAGTATGGCACAAACAGCCGAAGAGCGCACGGATGCAGATGTCTTCGTGCCCGATATGGAGGTCGAGGAAATCTGGGTGGCCCGGCCACTATCGCTACGAAGAACGACCCTGTTGGTTCGTCAGTTAGGTGTGGCAATCGCGCGTATCACGATGAAAGCGGGTGAACTGTTTCCAGACGGCGAACCAACAGAGGATGGTGTGCTAACGCTCATCGAGTTTCTGGACGATCAACTATTCTTGACGTTACTTTGTATCGTGACGGATCAGGATAGGAAAATCATAGAAGAAACATATACATTCCCCAAGGCGTTTGATGTGTTGGTTCAGTTCTGGCAACAGGAGGACCTGAGCCGTATCTTGGGGGGAGCGACGAGGTTAGCCAACAAGCAGGAGTTCCAGGAGAGGACGACCGCGCGGAACGATGGCTAACCGACACCATAGACCTGCTGGCTTCGCAATATCATTGGTCAATCGACTATATCTTGGATTTACCACTTGAGCAAGTTCATCGTTTGCTAGAATCAATATCTTATCGGAGGTTCACTGTAGATATGCAAGCTGCCGAACTGGAGCAGATAGCAATCGAGCGTGCATTAGCGTCAGCACTGGGGGGTGCAACGCTATCCAAATGGCCGACCTGGGAGGAAGCTAAACGAGAAAAGCCGCTCAACAAGGGCATGCAAATGCTCCGGGCGCAAGCGCTGAAAGACAACTGAACGAACAAAGGGCAAGTGGGGAGTGGGTACTCCCGGCTTCTCACTTGTCCCACCTAAAACTGAAATATCTGAGGGCAATAGAGGGCTGAGGCAATGCCGATAGATCGGGGCCTCGGCCCTTTGCTATGTGATTATGGCTGAACAAGAAACCGTTCGTGAATTGCTCCTACGTATCAGCGGGGAAGTTGACCCGTCTGTTCAGGCTGCCTTTAGGAAATACGCCGAAGGAGTAGAAGATACCAGCAGATATATGGACATGACGCAGGAACGTATGGATAAGATGCTCGTGAAATTTGTCGAGGGCCGACGCGGATTGGAGGGTTGGTCCGAAGTGTGGAAGGAATATACGAAAACACTCCAAAAGGCAGATAGCGAGCAAGAGAAAGCCGCGAAATCCGGCAAAAAATTAGAGGAGGAGGGAAAGAAAACTACAACCGTATTTGAAGCATTGATGCACATACTAGAGAAAAACGTGGTGACCGTCGCGCTTTTTGGTGCTGGTATAGGAGTTGTTGTTTTAGGGTTGCGTAAGTTATTTAGTATAGCGGGCACGGTACGAACTAAGTTGGCGGAAATCTTCCGCGCGGGTATTGCCGCCGCACGGGATTTTGGAAAACGCGCGGTAAGTGCAATTCAAGAAATTGCAAAATCATCTATCGAATTAAATTCATCCTTCCAACAATCTATGCTTTACCTACAGGCTATAGCGCAATCGGAGCAAGGCGCGGCCACCCTGATGAAAGTGATACGTGAGGAAGCAACGCGCACCGGTACGTCTATGGAGGAATTGGCGGAGGTCGCACCCCGGCTGGTTCCCTACTCAAAAGGTGACGTTGATAGATTTAGAGAATTGTTACAATTGACCGCACGCGTACATGCTATGCGACCGGACTTGCCGATTTCCATTGCCGTGCGAGCGATGCAACAATTCCTATCTGGATATACTTCAACTCTTAGTGGGACATTTGGTGTATCAACAGCATTAATCAAAAAATTTACAGAAGAATTGGGCAATACCCCAGAGGCATTAGACACAATTCTAAGCAAGATGCGCATCGGGGAAGGTTTGGTCGAAGCGCAGGCCGCATCTTGGCAAGGACTTTCAAACACATTACGCGATTTTGGACAGCGGTCGCTGCGCAACATCACCGCCCCCGCGTTCGATCTGTTACAGGCGCAATTGAGTAGGTTAGTGGAGTGGTTGAAAACGAATGCACCACAAATCCGCGCACTCACTGTCAAACTTGGCGAAGATATGGGTGCAGCCTTTGCAGATATTGGCAATGAAATTCTTGGACCGGACGGTCTCAGTGAAGATACTCTATTCAAGGCCGCAGAATGGGGAGCAAATTTAATCGCGTCCCTCGTGGAAGGTATCTTGTGGGGGATTAACAATGTCCTAATCCCGGCTGTCATCCAAATCACCCAAATTATCGCGATGTACTTGAAGGGTAGCAGTCCGCCTCGTTGGGGCCTGCTCGCTACAATCGACAAGTGGTTTGGCCCCGTTCTTCGGGCGTATTTGGGTGGCTTCACGGCAGCCGACTTTACCGCGATGGCGGATATTGGTCAAATCATCAAAGCTGGTTTACAGACTGCCGTTGCTATGGGTGAAATCACCAAGCGTGAGATGAATGAGCGTTTGATTGACGCTCGGAAATTAACAGTACAATTAGTCAATGAGTTCCGAACATTGGGCGGTGTATCCGCAGCAACATGGGGCGCGTTGGGGAACATGATCGGGATGGATACACAATTGGTCTCCGTCTATCTCGATCTCGTAAATAGAGTTAACGCTGCAACACAAGCATTGGCTGCTGCCCAGGCTGCCTATGCTGCTGCAATGGAGAAAGTTCGGGACATCCAAGAGGAAATTCGACTATTTGAACTAGAGACCGCCGAGATACCGGAACGATATAAGCGTGGTCGGCGGATGGAACTTGAGTTCAAATTGATGGCTGCGCAAAAGGAAGCGCAGCTACGCCAAGAAGCCGTCAAAGCGGCCCAAGAGCAACTAAGTCAAGCCAAAGAAATGCTAAACGCCTACAAGCAAATGCTCCAAGCTCTCTACGATCTAGCGAAAGACGTAGATACTGTCATGGAGGATGCAGAAGAAGATAAAGATGATATGTTCGACTTTGGTCCCATCGTGGGGGCTGGGGATCAAGTAGAAGAACTCTCCGGCAAATTCAAAGACCTCTACGACTCCATCACCGAAGCGTTCAAGGGTGCACGCGAACAAATGGAGTTTTTGGTGGATTTCATACGTGGTCTTATGGGGAAACCCGCGTTTGAAGGGGATATACGTACTCGGTTGTCTGAGGATGTACCAGAAGGATGGCTCAAGGGGCAACAAGTAGCAGAGGCAATACAAACCATCGCAGAAAATTTCTATAAAGTGAGTGATGCAATTGGCGACGTTGGGCAAAAAATCAAAGATATGATCGAGTGGTGGCAGGGTGCCCCGGAATGGCTAAAGAAACTACTTAAGGTCGGAACCATTGGGATTGGAATCAATTGGGTTACCGGCGGATTAGGTGCAGCATTGCTAAAAACGCTAGGAGGTGCGGCAATAGCACTTGGGGGTAAAATTGTAGGTGGCATACTTGCATTGCCGATTCTGGGAATTGCCTTGGCCGCAGGTGCGGGGGCAACCATTGCCAGTGAACTTGCAAAAGCACTAGGGTTGCCAGGTGTGGGACAATTCGTGAAAGAGCTACAGTTTGTCCTTAAATTCCGCAAAGATGAAACTGGGAGCCTGGGGAAGGCAATAAATGCAACGTTGGAAGAAGCCGCCGCGATGATATACGAACGGCATAAATGGTTCAAATGGCTGGTCGATATAATAGAGGGAATCGTCTCTCCAGAAGCGATGTTAGCAAGAGCGGGCGAGGATGGAGTAAAGATACCAATAAAACCTGATCCTGATTCCGCAAAAGCATACTTCCAAGAAGCATTGAAGTCAATCCGTGCGCTGTTTACCGGCGATAAAGATGCTCTTTCTGAGGCTGTCCAAGATGGTTTAGTCGCCCCAATCGTAGAAGGCGCAGAGGAAGTTGAAGAAATCACAGTAGGCGAAAGCATCTTCCCGGATATGATAGATGCGATCCTACAATTGTTTACCCAGTTACCGATCAAATTGCAACTTCCTTTGTCGCAGTTTGTAAACGTTATCCGGGTATACGGTACTGCTGCGGCGCTATGGTGGCGACGTAGCATCACTATGATGCGAGATGATCTTGCGGCATTGATCTCAACACTTAGACAAGCTGAGGCAGCAATTATGAGTTATCAAGCTGTAGCTGCCCAAAATAGAATGACGCCACAGCCAAGTGGTGGCAGAAGTACCCCACAAGGTCATGCTCGTGGTGGAATGATTGATCGACTTGAAACTGCGCTTTTGCATCCTGGGGAGGTCATTCTGAACATTGCCCAACAGCGCAACGTCGTAGCAGCGATGGCGGGAGGTGGCCTAGCCCCCCAAGCGGGTTTCGGTGCGGGGGCAATGTCAATCGACGTGCACCAAACCGAATGGACGTTCAACGGTACACCTAATGAGGAAGAGGTAAAGAGACTGGTACGTGAAGGTACGTATGAAGGTATCAGTGATGTCGTCGGCGAGGTATTGAGATGAGTCAAGAATACTATTTTTTAGGCACAACGTTGGCAACCATAACTGCAAGCACCGCCACCAATCTCTCGGCGGACCCGCACCCGTGTCCGTTTCACGAAGCATGGGAAACTGTGGGTTACTCTGGGGATGGTAATCCCATCGAAGCGGGTGCCGCGTGGTGCGAATGGCACTGGACAAAGATGGAAGCACTTTGGTGGCGACAATTGTTTTCATTATCTGGGATAGGTACTGCTGCCTATGTTCAAAATATCTACATCCGTACACGTACCAATCTCGTAGACGCAGATGGTACGTATGAGTATAAGAACTACAAAGCAACGATGTATCGCCCGGAAGGGAAGCCAAGTCCACATTACATGTTTGAGGACGTAATAATCAAGTTTACAAGATTAGAGGAACAATAAACATGGCAATAGACCCAACCCTGATGCGCACGCGCCCCCAGTGGCAGAAGTGGTATTTAGCCGTCGATAAACCTCCAATCATTTGGAGAGGACGTGTCAAGGGTGATCACACACGTGGTGCCTATGACATTGTTTTTGACGGTGGTGCCCTCGTGGGTGCTATCACGCCCGAAGTGGATTTTGAGATTTGGTTTGGTAGTACCGTTGACCAAAAAGACATTGGGATTTCACGGATTCGTAATGGTGCCCTTCCTGGTGCGTGGGATACCGGCACATTTCGTATCGCATCTAACGATATGGATTTAGCAGATAACGATTACATCACAGTTAAACAAAACATTCGGCCTACTGCAATCCTCCCTTCAATTGATGGTGTTTATGAAGACGAGGATAAAGCGTATGACGACGAAAACGAAAATCAGCATCCCCTTGCCAGAATCGGGCCGCCAGCAGCAGGATTTTTGAGTAATGGCATTTTAACCGTAGACTTCCGTTCCGACGACGAAGCTATCGCAAGTGGTGCTCTCCCAGATACATATGATTGGCAATTTGAGGATGGTGATCAATCATCTGCGGTGGCGAATCCAGGGAATATTAACTTTACGACGACGGGACGAAAGTGGGTAACTCACACTGTAACGGATGATCAAGTCCCCGCCAAATCCCATACCCGGTATAGTCAGGTTTATGTATTTGACACGAGTGCCCCCCCTATCACCGGCTTCCAGGTTTCCAATCTATCCGGGGATCGAGATTCCGGTGGTTGGCGAGCTACTGTCACCGTGCACCAAGACGCCGATATAGATGAATTTCCCGATCTAGCGCAGGTTGTGATATTCTGCGAGGCGTATTGGGGTGGTACACAGTCTGATGTGGGATACGGTTGGGTAGGCAGAGAGAATATTATGTTCGTGGGTTACATCGTTGAGGATTCGGTGACCAAAGACCCTGAAACCAGTGTCGTTACATTTGATGTTATCAGCATCGTTGAGCTAATGAAACAGATCACATGTTGGGGGGCCAGTCTCAAAGATGATGTTACCCCCATTGCTTGGCATGAGATCAAAGATATGAACTTGAATCTGGAAGCCTTCCACGTATTCACCGAACACACTACAATTGATAAAATTGCCGATATTTATTTGCATCTCTACTACGATGATGTTTATGGTGAATCACCGACAGAAGTCACTATGAAATACACAGACCTTGGGGAAGGATCGGTCTACGATCAAGTCAAGACACAAATCGGTGAGGCCGGGCGTGCGTTGCTGCTTAATAATAAATACGGGCAAATATACCTTGAACCAAACGCCCAATTAGCGCTAAGCACTAATATGCCGACAGATATAATGTGGACACTCGATCACGACGATTGGCGGGATAAGCTCGATCTTGGCCCGGAATTGGATGGAACGTACCAATGCTGTCAAGTAGATTTTATTGGGTTTTATTACTCTGGGAATGATCCATTGCCGTGGGGATCGTTAGCACCTGGCCGTCAATGGCCTACAGGCTCAGTACAAAAGGTCACAGGAGTGCGCGTCAATAACCAAACAGACGCTGACAAATATTCTGGTGTGTTTGAGCAAAATTATAATAATGAATTTTCCAATGTCGCCACAGGCATGGCTGGATTTTACCCTGTGTTGGATATTGCACCACAACGTTACTTGGCGATAACATTGGCTGCGACGGATACACTTCGTGGTCTGGTATGGTCTGCTATCAATCATATACCAAAGAATGTCTCATTTACAATAAACGGAGAAGGGGGATATGCTCTAACAAATATAGTCTTGGATCAAGCTATTGGTAGTGCCACAGGCGTCACAAATAAAATACCAACCGTAGACCCGAACCCCGATCCACCACCTGCCCCAGAACCCCCACCACTTCCTCCACCACCTATTATTCTACCTGGAGACATCATTATATATGACCGTTCACATATCTTGATGACGGAAGATTTCGGTTCGGATAATCCTACCTGGAGAGACGTCAAAGGTGCCGTAGCTGGTGTAATTTGGTCCGTTCACGCAGACATAAACGATGGTACTGGCTGTTGGGCAGTTACAGGCACCGACAATGTTGACGACAACGACACCGGCTCAGGTGTTGGCATTTGGTACTGCCCGGATATATACAACGTTGCGCCCGCGTGGGGATTGATTGCGTCACAAGCCGATTGCGCAGCACTTTCTTATGATGCTTTGGCAAATCCAGATGGTGGTGCAGATTTACTACAAAAACATTGGGGACAGATTCGCAGTCTTTGCCCGTGGGCAGCCGGTGAAGCTGTTGTTGCAGAGGCAAAGTGGCATGGCTATAACAATAGAACAGCATCTTGTGTGTTAAGTATAACAAGTGGTGGCGTTCTTGAGAATCGTACTATGTCTTACACGGATTGCGAATCTGGGGTAAATCAACAAGCAAGACAATGTGCTGACAGAATAGACTGTCACCCTTTGGATGGTTACACGCTTTGTGCGTATTGGTGCCACCAATATGCTTATCGTGGTTGCCACCAATTAAATACGCTTGCCGGGCTTTTGAACATGGCTGGAAACTACTATCGAATCACCAGTACGCGTTACTGCCAACCTCTCGCACCGTGCCCAACTGAAGAGGCATATTTAAACAATACAACACAACCATACACAGGTGCCACGTTTGCGTATAAAAATACATATGGTGGAAAACATCTTGTAGAAGGCTATATGACAGTAGAAGGATCAATTGATGGCGGGGACGGTGTACTAATTAACTCTGATGGGGCTATTGTCCAATCTGATCTCTTTGGCGGCTATTCTTTCGTACCGATTTCTTTGTCGGATAGCGGACTTTATTGGTGCCTATATTCTGATCGTGTAGATGCAGCTAATGAGGTAATTAAGGATAACGTAAGTCTTGGTATCTACAGTGAGGACTTATTTGGTGTAGCCGGAGATGCTGGGCGTATTGGTTATATCGCGGCTTGGGCGCAAGAGGATACAGATGGTTTGATCATTTTGCGGAAAGACAAACCGCATGTATCCCAGACTACATGGTCAGTAGTGTATTGGTGGGATGGGGATGATGTTTACGACAAGACCGGTAACATCGCAGATATTATTACTAGATGGGCTGGTACAGGCATCCGCTCCGACGCCGCTCAAAATTGGGCCTACAACTTTGATAATGTTGGCATCACTACTTTTGACAAACACCTTCCGTAGAGGGTAACACTGCTATGGGCAGACAACAAGCTATACAACAATTGCGTAATTTGATGACTCGATATGAACCCGCGTACCGCCGGTATCGTGGTTGGCTAAAAGATGCGGAAGGTTCCGGTAGTGTGTTCGTATCGGACCGACCTGGGTACGTATACATCCAACGAAGAGATGTAGGTGGCTCTGTCGATACTGAACAAGTGCGCATGGTTGACGGAAATGTGCCGGATATTGATGGATTCCCTGTGGTCATCGGACGTAATAGCGTTTCCCGTAATGCAGACGTTGTATTAGGTCGTGATCAAACAATTCTCCTCGATTGGTTATACGACTATATTCTACAAAGTCACCACGCCCAACACGAAGCGCCTGATGGATTTGATATTGTACACGTCCAAGAACGTGCAATTATCCCACTCCGCGCATCGCCGCAATTAACCGCCGACTTGACAGTACAAATATATGCAGGCGGGTATCCAACCTTGGAAGGTAATGCTTATTTTGCTGGGGATGCCGCCTACGATTTATCCGCATCTGTACCGGTCGGTGGACAACGATGGGTGGTATTGGGCATCAACCAAAATACCGGCTCGCTAACGGCTGTCAATGGTACGCCTATCGGAATTGATGAGGAACTTGCTACCGACGATCTGCCCAATATTCCATGTGATATGGTAACCTCTGCTGCCATTCAAATGTATCGGAGGCAATCCGCAATCGTAGAAGAAAATATATGGGACTTCCGTGCGATAACCGGCTGGGCGGGCTCACCAGATGTCTACGAAGATGGGGTACAAATTGTCGATTGCGCATCTAGTTTGAATTTCACAGGAGATTGGGTAGATGTAGTTCAAGATGGTCACCGTGCAATTATTCACATTCCTGCGAGCGGCGCGGCCATCACGGCGGATGCTGTTATACTTCCCCACCTGTTCGGTTCGACATATGACGACGTAGAGGATTGGTTCAACCATACTCAATCCGCAGGCCGCGTGTCTGGTGGCGCTATCACAGATAATGGTGACGGTACGATAGACGTGGCAGCCGGTACAGGTTTCATCAAATCCACGGATAGTCCTACTGGGGATACATATTATTTTGATTGGCCGGCCAAAGAAAATCTTGCGTTGGCAAATCATACTGTTAACTGGATATACGTTAATTACAATGGCGGCGACCCGGAAATCTTCGCTACAGATACGCCAGAAGATATAGATCGACATACTAAATTTTCATTTTCACGTGTTTGGCGCGAGGATAACACATTAAATATTTCTGCATTAGGACAAGAAGCTACAGATGTTGTTGAGCGCGCTCACAGCTATCTAGTAGACATATTTGGCTACATGCGCGCCTCTGGTATTGTCACCAGTGAATCGGGAGCAGACAGAACCTTAGATGTGTCTGCTGGTTTTATCTATGAGGGACTAAGCCGCACGACGATAGCCCATATAGATACTGATCCGGGTGGCTTGGCGGATACGTTTACAGCAGTGTATCGGGATGGACTCGGTGATTGGACAACGGTGCCCGGCGAATCTGTGGTTAGCAATACACAATATGACGATGGCACCGGGGTATTGGGCACAATCACACCAAATCAATTTGGTGTATTCTGGGTGTATGTAGACCTGGATGGTCACCTATTTGTGCAATACGGGCAAGGTACGTACAAATTGGCCGAAGCGGAATCCATGGATGTGTCGACACCATCACCATTTTTAATTGAATTCGCTGTTTTGATCGCACGGATAATTGTAGAGCGAGACGCCGTACATTTCGATTCTGTAGCAATGCCGTGGAATACATCTTTCTCATTCGCACAAGCGGCGGATCATGGTAACCTCGGCGGACTGCTTGATGATGACCACACTCAATATCTTTTGGAGGATGGAACCCGACCGATGTCTGGAAACCTCAATATGGGAGGTAACCAGATCACAAACGTCGGAAATGTGGACGGGGTGGACGTAAGCGCCCATGGTACACGTCACGATGTCGGAGGTGCCGATCCCGCCACGACAACTGATGGACAGGTCGCCAGCACAATTGTAGCAACGGACGCTAACAAAGGTATCCGACCTGCGCGGCTGGGTGTCAATGAGGTTGTCCCAGATCAAGATGGTGTCATTGCACTAGGTGAGGCGGGGGCCGATCCCACTGGTGGGGGTGCGGGGACTGCTCGAACCTACTTCAAAGATGTCGGGGGACAGTCCAAGCAATTCTTCATGGACGATGCCGGGAACGTCTATGAGATTCAAGGCATTGTCGAGGATTTGACCGTTTCTGTGGTTGCCGACTTTGCCACCATCCAGGCCGCCGTTGATTGGTTGGGAAATTGGATCATCAAGGGCGCTTGTTTCATAGATTGTGACGAGGCGGTTTATGCTGAGCTTTTGGATTTCTCTGGCCTGCTGTTTGCATCTGGTGCAACGCTTACAATTAGAGGAGACCAACGAGTTCTTGCCGGGTTGTCTTATGTGGACACCCACAACGCACCTGCTATTGCTTCTATGAATCTTGGCGCATTGGCAAATGGCGGTTCTGGTATTTGTACGCTGGCAACCAACGTAGCACGTGACCAGATTACGATCACTGGAAGCGTTGCCAACCCTGATTTTGACGCCGATGGGTGGGGCGATGGTGATTGGGTGCTTGTCTTTGCCGATGACGGAGTTCAATATGAACGCGAGATCAACAGTATTGATCCTGGTGGCGCTGGCACGAACGTCATTGAACTGAAGGTGGCATTGCCTGCTGGCGCGACTTTGGGGAATGACGGCACTGCTATTTGCCTCAAACCGGACAGGTCAATTGAACCGGGTGGCGCTGGTACAGTTATTACAATCCCCGGCACACACGGAGTTGTTATAGATGGCTTTGAGGTTGAGCCGTTCACAAACGCCAGTAGTACCCTCGTGGCGACCGGCGGCGCGAAAGCTACATTACACAATATGCTATTTGACGATGCCAACATTTGCATTGACGCCACTGGCAACGGCACCGAGGTTACATTTAGCTCTGGCGCGATTAGCTGTTGGAACAGCGCGCGCGGTGTCAGAGCAGGCAATGCTGGCGAGGGTATGGGATATTACGCAATCTATGTCGATTGCACTACGGCTGGCGCTTATTGCTCAGATTTTGGTTACGTTCACTGCTACTACTCAATTGCCGCGAACTGTGGCACATACGCATTTGTGTCCGTGATTCACTCTTGCCTAAATGCTGCATACTGCACGGTGCGGCAGACGGTTGCCGGGACTGCGTTTAGTTGTCAAGCAAATTCATATCTCTCGGCACTAGGAACAATCGCGCGTAACAACGGCAATCTCGCAGATTATAGTCCCAATCCGGGGGGGGTTGGCTACACCGAAAGTGCCGTGAATTTTGGGGTCTTGTACTCAAGTTAGGAGGACACGATGATCTGGCTGGTAATTCAAAAGCAGCCCACAGGGCCAAGGACAGTTTTCCAAGGACACCGCGACAAGCCCGCGCCGGGGACATATGACCCAGAGCTTTTCGAGATCAAGGAATGGCATGGGCCGATACCGCAGATACACAACCCCGACGATCCAGAGAATCCGGTTGTGAGTTATGATCCAACGGTGGACAACGCGGAATGGGCGGCCTTGATGCAGACACGTTTAGATTTCGGTGCGCTGGCAGACCAGGCCGATGCCGAGGTATCTTGGTTGGAAGACGTGATACCGCAAATCAACACGATGACACAAGAAGAGTTGCGATGGGTGATCCTGAGAGTAGCACAGGAGAACTTGAGACAGATACGGGCATGGCGTTACTTATTTCGCAAATTGGGATAAATTTGGGATAATTCTTGGATAAAAGGAGGTTATGATGCAAAACGGGGATTTTGAACTAACGTGGGAGAGCAATCATCGTTGCCGGGTCTTTCCGGTAGATGGTGATGCTTACGAAGCAGATGTTGGTAACATCTTCACACCAGAAAAGTGGGTGTCGTGGTATCGGCATGGCGGTGAGTGGGCGCAACCAGAGGTTCGGGATGCGTGGGCATCTGGGGACCCACGTCGTGTACAATCTGGGCAGAAGGCCACAGTGTTGTTTACGTTCAACAAACGACACGATGCAGGGCTTTATCAACAAGTCGATGTGGAACCGGGCACGCAATTACGACTAACCGCGTGGGCGCACGCCTGGAGTAATCACAAAGATGCAAACAGACCAGACGACTTTCCGCATCCAGACGATCCACGCTGGAGTGAGGGTGTGGGCTATGACGTAATCGCACTACCCGCCGGTGACTATCCCGACGATACTGGCGATCCTCAAACAGATGCTATCCCTAATTTCACATTTACGATTGGCATTGATCCTACTGGGGATATTGACCCGTTTGCAGATACGGTTATATGGGGGCAAGGATTCCACATTTATAACGGGTTTGTAAAACAACTCTCGGTAGAAGCGGAGGCGGAGGCCACACGAGTTACGGTCTTCCTCCGTAGCAAAACTCGGTGGGCGTTCAAACACAACGATGCCTATTGGGATAGTGTTGAACTGACTATTTCCGAGGAACCCACACCAGGTCGGGGCAAGCCACGAGTACAGTACGAACGTACCTATATACTCTTACCGCCAGATACAAGTACAGCGGAGGCACAGCGCGTGATGGGATTCGCACAACCAGGTAAGCGGACTGTTGGTTCTAGTGCAGACGATGCGGGTATCGGGGATTTGGATGTGCGCAATGTATACGCAATTGATTCCGACAAGTGGAACGGGAACCTAGCAGCTTTCTACGAGCAATACTATCCTGGTATACATTATGTGCCAATCGAAAACGGTAATGACTTCCAATTGCGTGGTCGTATCTTGGCGGCTGATCTTCTCAGTTTGGGCATTAGATTGGCATATCCGACTACACGCATGCCACCATATATCACAGATCGTTTCGGCGTAAACCGCGTGACTTACTATCACAATGGATTAGATTTGCGATCCTCTTATGCTGTGTGGGGGGACAAGATCAAGGCAGCCATTGGGGGGGAAGTCATCGTTTCGGGGTACAACTCAAGCGAACCGTGGTTTGGTTATCAAGTGAGAACACGAACTACATTATCTAACGGGCAAGATATGTTAGTTCGTTACGCTCACCTAGTGGCGGAAGCGCCGCCCGTAGCAGTTGGGGACATTGTAGAGATTGGACGGATTCTGGGTAAGCCGGATAATACCGGAGAAAGTTCTGCCGACCACCTCCACATCGACGTGAAGTATCAGAACTTCTATGCCGACCCTGAGATGTTAATTGATTTCCCAGAGGGGAATGGTGATCCACCACCGGACCCGATACCAGTTAACACTGTTGGTTGGTTGGGGCTACATCAACAAACACTCGTTGTGGGCTGTCAAGAGTACCATCAGTTGCCACCATCCGTGAGCAAAGTTTTTACACTACAAGATGTGCGGGGAATGGTGCAATGGACCAACGGGGAATCTGTCGTGGTATTTAGACATTACAATAACGATCAAGGCAGATTCTTAGAGAATCCCGATCCAATGGTTGGGGCTCGTTTGTGGATTGACCAATTTAGAGATAGCCTACATCAAATTGTAGGAGAGATTTACCAACAATTCCCAGACCTATCTCCTGACAAGATTGTGATCGAATCTATCAATGAAACGGTATGCTCGCTCAATGAGGAATCTATCACTAGGGCGGCAAGATTCGACGAAGCGTTCATTTTGGCTCTAGCTGAGACCGGATTGGGTGTGCGCGCAGGTGTCTTTTGCACAGCAGTTGGCAATCCACACGAAACCGAGTTCAGGCTATTTCTTCGTTTGGCCCAATTAGCGCAAGAATACGGCGCATACTTCGGTTACCATACATACTTCCTGAAACATCCAGAGTATGGAGGACCAGATCACTTGTGGAAATATCTAGCGGGGCGTTGGACAGAAATGGACAAGTACTTTACAGATAGGGGGATTTATGTAAAATGGTACGGCGGGGAATCCGGTGCCGTAGGGGGGGCTTCTGGAGAGGATGCGCAAGCGCGCATTCGGGCGCTTGCTATGCCCTTGGATAGATTGGCTGGGCGCGCCAAGTTCCGAGATGGGGACCTACCATATCTTGTGTCGGTCCCAACACAGTCCCAAGATGTATCAGCCCAGGTAGATGCTGAAATACAATGGGTGTCGCTGTACCCGTGTGACGGTTGGAGAAGTGATAAATGCTATAACGGTAACTGGGATAAATATTTGGTAGATTTGATGCGGCTGGATGAATTAACAAATGTTTGGAACAAGTTGCACCAAGGCCGCCACGCGGGGCACACGATCTTTACATCGGGAGAGCCGTGGACCGGTTGGTCGTCGTTTCAGTTCAAAGAGCCACAGATGCAGGGATTGGCAGCAGCACTGCATATACAGTATGGCTAATATATCACCGGGGCATTGCCAGCCAAACACATGATGATCTCCACCATCAATGCAAATGACAAAATCACCATGATAATCGCCTGCCAAGGCAGCAGTCCGATAGCACAAAAAAATGTGTAGATACCATACCAGAATGCGCATGCCAAGACAATGGCTCCGCTATAGATAAACAGACAAAGTGCAGTATGCTTCGGATTAAACTTATTTTTCTTCATCACTGATCAATGCCTCCAACAATACACCCGCAGCCCAACCTGCTGTTTCTGCTTCCATCGCGTACTTGGCAACAATTCGTTTCACCATTCGCGCTTCTGCCAACGCGGATGTATCGCCTGCATACGAGCGTGCCGCACAAATGAGCGGATGTATTATGAGCGGATGTATTAACCGCGTGTGTACACCACAATAATCCCGCAACAATGCTTCCAGCCGTCGGGGATTATCTACGATGCTACGACCATAATTTGTGATGATCTCCTGCAAATGTTGTGCAACGACAGAGCGCGCACGATAGTCAACGCTTGGCCGCAGTGTGACCAGTGGGATATATGGCACAACAGCGCTCGCTAGATCGGGATCGTGTGTGTGCATGTAGCAAGATAGCATCTGTGTACATCCCTCCAATTTTGTTACCGCATTGGCCGAATTATCTGGATGAGGATGCAATAAATCTATAATACCTTCCAACAACTCAAGCACTATACCTCCTTGCGGCCTAGTAGGCCGTAACGTTGGAACCAATTCACCAGTTTATCGAACGTCGCCACCGCAACGTTATACTTTACGTTATACCCATCCCAATGGCCCATATTGTGCATCAAACCGGGGAGGATATGTGAAATCTCATATGCTAATTTTTCCCGCCCAGTCGGGGTGTCAAACGCGGTTAACTCGAAATCGTCAGTTTGAATTGTTAATTTGAAATATCGTTTGCTCATTATCCCTCCCGAATGATTATCTAGTTTTGTTCACTTCTGGAGAGCCATGGACTGGATGGTCATCATTTCAAGTCAAAGAATACCAGATGGTTGGTTTGGCTGCTGCATTGAGAAACCGTTATCAGTAGCAATCCATCAAACAATACCGCCCCTATAGAAAGTGGGGGCGGTATTTATTTATTCCGACCTTATAAACAACTTCGTACCTTGCTGTTCCACATACAGGCCCGGCGCAAGCCCAGCTTGGATGACTTCCAAAATATCCCCAACACGGTTGACACTCTTCCGACTATCCCAGTAAAACATCGTATCGAAGCCATGGGGAGTATGAAGACATTCCGTCACAATGTAATCCCACAATTTACTTGCAGTGACATCCCCATCTTCCTCACTAGCTTTATCATAGGCCCGAAGAATCGCACCAAGGTAGTGTTCAGATGGTTTACTTCTATGTCGCCACGGTTTTTGTATTTGCATTCTCTTCCCTCCATGCCTGCTCAAATTGGGATAACGCATCATCGTGTTCGTAGACCAACCAATCCCACAAATCCATCCAATCGACAGCATTGCTAAATGCCCAATCTTCATAGACATCGGGCCAATTAGCTATCAACCAATCCTCAAGAGCCGCCGCGTCTAGGAATTTGTGTGGTCTCGCTAATGTCATCGCTCCTCTCCAGTCCAACTAAAAATCGGAGCATATTCAATTACCTCACGACCCTTAGCCAAGCGCTCGGCATTCCAATGTCGCCAATCGTCCGCGACTTCACGATACCGAATTGCTGTGGGGGATACCCGATGGAGGAAGGTATCAATAAATTGACATTGAATGATCCACCCACCGATGTGGGGAACCAGACCCTTCCGCAATAGGAAAGAGTTGCGCCCCTCGAAACACCCGCAACCCAATACGAAGATTGGGCCAGCGAAGAAGCTATACATAACGTGCATGTGCCCAATCAGCAGGAAACGAAGTGTGGGCTTTGGCTTGTCCCCCACTGTGACTTTCATCAGTTCGTCGAATGCTAATTGATCTGCTGCGCGCTGACCCCGATAGCTATATGCATAGGGAATACCCCCAGCGGGATGCCACAGGTGTGCGTGAATCCCCGAAAGCAATGGAAGATCGCAAGCGTCATAGGGTAGAAGTGTAATATCCTCCCGTGCGGCCAAGCCGTGATCTGGATGATCTTGTAACATCTCCCGCCGTGCATCCAAACCAGCAGTCTTGTAGAAACTATAGTCGTGATTGCCACCGAGAATCCACCAGTGTGAATCAGAGAAGTATGGCAGATTGTGGATAGCCGCGCGTGCCTGTCCCACCCCCGATGTTTCGTATAGGTCCATCGCCTGCCCGCGATAGACCCCAAATCCTGCTAGTAGGTCACCAGGATGGAGAAAATGACGCACTCCATATTCGTCGTGCGCGATGCGGCAAAAATCATTTAGTGCTGTAGGTTGCTCTGCTTTGCTCCCAACGTGGGTGTCCGAGGCGATACCAAAGGTTATATTTTGTGACGCGGCTTGCGGTGCGAATAGGTGAGGTAAATCAGTGTCGAGAACCGGCTTGGCTGGCACCATATATCGTTCTTGCTGCCGTTCAATACTGTAACCGGCCTCGATCATGTCATTGATAATCGCATCCACAGTTTGTTCGGAGCGGTCCAACACACCAGACAATTGCTCACGAGTCTGTGGTGCCTTTCGCAAAATCCGAACAACTTTCGATGCGTCTACCCCATGAAATTCATCTTTCGTAGAGGTTGCTTGTGCCTTGAATTCCTCGAAAGAAATCCCATCTCTGTTGAACGCACTCTGGAGGGTAGAACGTGGGATTTCTAGCATAGTTGCTAGGGCCGCCAAGCTATCGCAATCCCTCACAACTTTCGCGGCTTGTGCGAAAATCACCGGCCAATTGTGATACATTTTATAGCTCCTATGCCCGCCTATGCGATCTGCTTAGCAAAATAAAACGTCCCAAATCGTGCGCCATCCGCGCGAGTATCAGAAAGAAATTTCAACCCCTGATCCTCCTTCTCATAGATAAACGATACTGCTTTGGTTATGTCTACATTCGAATAGACCACAGTGCGCCAAGTTCCCCCCCGCTGGGATTGTAGCGATCTCTGCGCGAGAATTTGCCCAATGACCGCGCCCCACGCGAGAGCCGCGAGAAACAACGCAACCGAAAAGCCAATGAACAACTGATCAAATATCATCATCTTTTCCTTTCACTCTAATTGCATCCATATTTCTTGTAGTAAGCAACCACCGGACGTGTCTACTGGGATATTCAATCCCAATTTCGCTACCGACATGGCAACTTGCTCACGCCTTTGCTTGTTGACAACAATAGTAATTGGATCACTACCAAAAAGATCACGTTGCTTTGCCAATATCCGCATTAACTCAGAAGTTATAGCGGTTGTGGTTGATACAGTATGCCGAACATATGTAACAGTAGGAAGTTTTATTTTGACTTTTGGTGGTATGGGTGTCAATTCATCCGGGGGTTGTGACGGCGTTCCATCATCCATATGTTGCCAATGTAGACAGATGTTAATACTTGGCGTTCTAACCCGAATAGCAGGATGGTCCGTACCACCAAAACAAGAATCATCTACCCCCAAAGCCAAGGCAATAATATCTTGAGGGAGCTTCCTAAAATTCGATGTATCTGGCAACCTTCCCCGCCGACGGGGTGCGTACACCCATAAATCCATACGGACCTGCCCAAGCACAGGATAGCGATATAACCCCAATCTCCCCAACAAAGTTTTCAATTGCACTAACCACGCCGCCACTTCACGACGTTTTCCGTAACGTGGATTGTTTTTATTGTATGCACGATTGACAGATACCTTTGGCTCGTAGGGACAAATAATCCAAAGGGTTGCCGTCTGTTCGTCTATCTGTTTGTCAACACGAAAGTCTGTCACAATAAAAGTTCCTCTGTTCCCTCTTCCTCACGTGCCATGAGGATGGGATCATAATCCAAATCAGTCCGTTCCACAAGCATACCATTCATCTGTACTCGGTAGGAATTGGCGGCAATCGCGCGACGCACCCGCCTGCAATGTTCACATTCATATCGATGTTTGTAACCCAGACAACTACAACGGATACCGCCCCTACTAGTGTGTACGAGATGGAAAGTCTTGGGGGTTGTTTTGCTTTCAACCTTCCAAACTGCCGTCTGACCAAGAATCTCAAATAGTATCGGTTGTGTCACTATCATTTAATTCCTCAACTATCGCCGCGAATAGTGCAGCATACAATCGCAAATCATCTACTCGGCCTTCGATACTTTCTGACAATACTTCCCCACTACCGGTGTAGGCCGCCAATGCCGCGAAGTGCTTAAACAGGTAGACCATCGCTGCCGTTAAGGTTCCAATAGAATGAATACCACCGCAGTGTGGGCACTGTGTATGTACAAACTCACCAGCCTGCTTAAAATTCGCCAGAGCATCTTCGTCGCCTTGGGCATACTCACGTCCTTTGGTATCATTGATTGCCCATTCGTGATCTTGCAATCTAGTAAGAATTCGTCCAAATCGTTCTCGATTCATTGTATACTCCACAATATCGCCAACCACATTGGAATACCAAGAATCGCCAAGATCGCCACCGCCAATATCGTAAATCCTACTGCGCGCCAAAAGATTTTATTCACATTTACCCTCCCTATGAACTCATTATACCATCTATTTATCCAAAGTCAAATGTACCTATTTTGATCAATGACAACAATTGTCGCCAATCTCTGACCTCGTTTAGAGTACCACGATCACCATAAGAATAGCAACGAAACAACCATGCTTGGATATTGGCTGCCCGCAATTCTCGTATGGTAGATAATTTATCGTCTACAAAATGCGTGAGACACAGAGATTTAGCTGTTTCTATTTTGGATACACTAGGTGTGACAAGCAAAGGGACATTAGGAAATCCCCACCGTTCCAACCAATCTTTTGTCAATGCCCGCATATCATTAGGCCGATGTGTGACGTAATAAACCGCATCCGCGTTTTTTATCAATTGAAATACTCCCCATGCTGCGTTAACCACTGGAGGAATACAATAGTAGAACTTGGGGTCTTCTATTAACATTTGCAATTTGGCATTGATATAATCGTCGTCCGTCCACCAACCTGTGAGAGCGTTTATTAGATCAATATCATACTGGTAACCCAGAATCGACTGCATTGCGCCGATTGTATCCGCGCAAACACCATCTATATCTACACCTATCCTTATGTCCCTCATTTGTCTCTCCTGAAATTAGATAGACTTACCAATTTTCCACTATTTTGGTTCCTTATAAAATTCCAATCCCCTAAAGTTACTCAACCAGCTTTTTACGGCTTGGACGTGCCTCGCTCGCTCTAACCCACGTATCTCCACAGGTGGACGTTTATAGGTTTTGTCCACCCAACCCATATAGCCCCATACACCACGTGCTGGACGAACTGTTGGACCTGTACTATCGGTTGATAGTTTGATACCGTATTGATCACATAACCAGAGAAGATTGCCTAACGCGGGGGCATATAGCACACCCCAAATATGTATACGTTTTGTGAATTGTGCTGCAAATGGAACTACCATACGAATTGTGGGACGGAAAGAATGAATCAGTTTCTTCCTAATTCCCATAATACACCACCCACCCAAGCCTAAAATATCTCCGTCATTGAAAGTCGGCGCGATGCGTTGTACACATTCTAAATATTGCTCTGGTGTCACACCTTGTGCAGATATAACTAATGATTCACATGGAATAAGATGCCGCTGCGACGATAAATACCTTGCCGCTGCAACTGTTTCATCAACCGCATCCCAAGCGTCTTGCTCCGACCACCGTTGTTTGGATCGAATACCCTCATGCCATTTCTCATCAATGAGAAGATCATAACTAGCAAAGGCGTCAAGACAATCGTCATATTTATATTGACTAGCATGTTTAATTTGTCTTACCAAAGCATCTGGAATTGGCAATCTGGAATTCGGACCATCACTAAACGCCCCACTATCAGACAAAACGACAGTATTTGTTGGAACACGAACCGAATTCTTTTTTCGCGTTCGTTCTGTCCTACCATAAACCGGTGCAATACAAGCATACTGTCCCGGCGCAACCGGATGGTGGTTCCACTTTGTTTCGTTTATTCCAACATAGAGTCGGATTGTTTCGTCATCCATACCCCAACCCCTGCGGCAAGTATCATTTTTATAATATATTGACCTATCATTAGATTCCACAATGGGCCGAAAGCAACCCAAATAAATAACACAGAATCTACCAAACTACTAACGGCATTGCTACCTAATACAGCTAACAACTTGGAGTGACTACGCAGTTTATGGTAAATCTCAGTGTCTAGGGCTTCGTTCATCGCAAAGGCAAAAACACTTGCCAATGTCACACGAGAAAGCAACCTGTCTCCAGTTAACACAGACAATCCCCATGAAATCAACATAGCGACTCCAATCATAACGTAAGCGCCCCTACGCCCCCATTTTTCATGGATACCATCTCTCAATGAAAACACGGGTGCGATTGCAAAAACCCCGGCAGGGACAGCAAGCCTAAACGGAAGAGGAATAATCCACCTAGCTGCCAGAATATTCGCGACGATAATACAAATTATATACAGTAACGCCATCATTCTCTGCCTCCTTTTTATATAAATAATCGTGGTGGTCGAATGGTCTTCCAGGGCAATGCATCGTACCACGTCCGCACAATTTCCTCACCATAAAAATCTGCCTGAACCGCCCAAACTGCTTCCCGTGTCGGTGGCCGATCCATATGGCATGTATGATGTAAAGGCACCATATTTAATCCTGTATCTATCAGTAGGCGGCGCTTACGGGGCCATCCCCGCACGTCCTGTTTCGACACTATCCCGTGGTGTAAGTCAAACATCGCAAAGGGTTCGCCGCAAACCATACAAGTACGTTCCCTCAAATTTCCGTAGAGATGGTCAACCCACTCCTTGAGATCCCGCTTCCACGCCGAAGCATTCACGGTATCGAATAACTCCAACCAACAAACTAATATACCCGAT
>Ga0307377_10000123_pt1 | contig 107342 bp, 87 predicted proteins | sample TR3MG_FD_202535 | JGI IMG/M metagenome (GOLD analysis project Ga0307377, IMG submission 202535) | Soil microbial communities from Risofladan, Vaasa, Finland - TR-3 | ecosystem: Environmental > Terrestrial > Soil > Coastal area > Acid sulfate soil | place: Finland: Risofladan, Vaasa | collected...
AGGGCTTGGCTTGCCCGTTAATCCTAATATCAAAAGAGGCCGGACAATTGAGGAGGTAATTGAGATTTGCCTGAGCTGGGGCGAAAAGCGCCGCAAACTGGACTACATAATCGATGGAATGGTAATAAAGATTAACCGCTTCGACCAGCGCGACATACTCGGCGCTACCGGCAGGGCCCCTCGGTGGTGCATATCCTACAAATTCCCCGCCGAACAGGCCCAGACTGTCGTCGAATCAATCGATGTCCAGGTTGGCAAAAGCGGTATCTTGACGCCCGTGGCGAATCTAAAGCCTGTTTTGCTGGCGGGCACAACCGTTAAACGCGCGAGCCTGCACAATTTCGATGAGCTTAATCGGCTCGATGTCCGCTGCGGCGATACCGTACTCGTCGAAAAGGCTGGCGAGATAATACCCCAGGTCGTGGAGGTAAAAAAACAATTGAGACCCGCCGGGGCCGTGCGCTTCAAAATCCCGGCCCAATGTCCCAATTGCGGCTCTGCGGTTGCAAAGGATGAAAACGGCGTCTATATCCGCTGCCTCAATCCGAATTGTCTGGGCCAATTAAAGGAACGCCTCAGATACTTTGCCGGCCGAGACCAGATGGATATCGAGAATCTCGGACCTGCACTGATTGAACAGCTGGTTGACACGGGCCTGGTAAAAAACTTTGCAGACCTTTATAAACTGCAAAAGGACCGCCTGGCGGAACTGGAGCGGATGGCCGAAAAAAGCGCCCAAAATGTAATTCACAGCATCGAGAAAACCAAGACCCGCCCCCTGTGGAGATTGGTTGCCGCACTCGGGATTCGCCACATCGGGGGCCAGTCTGCCGAGATTCTTGCAGACCACTTTGGTTCTCTCGAAGCCCTTATGGCCGCCGATGAACAGTCGCTGACAGCGATAGACCAGATTGGCCCGACTATGGCAAAAAGTGTTCACGAGTATTTCAGGGATGAACGAAATCGCCGGGTTATAAATGAGCTGCTCGCCGCCGGCGTAAAACCCACCCAGCCAAAGGTAAAACGCACAGATAAGCTCGCCGGAAAAACAATCGTTGTTACAGGCGCCTTGGAGAACTTCACCCGCCAGCAGATTGAGCAGGCCATCAGACAGGCCGGTGGAAAGTCCTCCTCCAGCGTCAGCAAAAAAACCGATTTTGTCCTGGCCGGCAATGACCCGGGCGGCAAACTTGATAAGGCAGCGAAACTTGGCGTAAAAGTGATAAACAAAAAACAGTTCCTCGAAATGCTTGGTATCAAGGCGTGATAGAATGGCTGACCGGCACGAAAAATACATGCAGGCGGCTTTGAAACTGGCACGGCGAGGCATAGGTTCCGTTGAGCCAAACCCCGCGGTCGGCTGTCTGATAGTCAAGGCAAATCAGACCATCGGCAAGGGCTGGCATAAAAAGTTTGGCGGCCCCCACGCAGAGGTCAATGCCCTTGAAGATTGCAGAACGCTCGGCGTTAATCCCAAAGGCGCAACGATGTATCTCACGCTTGAGCCGTGCTCTCACCACGGCAAAACTCCCCCTTGCACGGATGCGATTATCAACAGCAAGGTTGCCAAAGTTGTCGTCGCAACGATAGACCCCTCGGAGCACGCGCGCGGCAGGGGCGTCCGGCAGTTACGCAGGGCAGGCATCGAAGTAAAGACCGGCGTGTGCGAAACTCAGGCCCGGCTGCTCAACGCGCCTTTCATCAAGTTCGCAGCCACCGGCAGATGCTGGGTAATCCTGAAATGGGCACAGAGTATCGACGCCAAGGTCGCGTACGTGGATAAGGCGTCCCATGCCGGCGAGCGGAGCTGGATTTCGAATGAGACCAGCAGAAAAGATGCGCACAAACTCCGCCGGCGGGCTCAGGCCATACTGGTGGGCATTAATACGGTGCTCGCCGACGACCCGTTGCTGACCGCTCGGCCGGGCAGGGGCAGACAGCCGGCCAGGGTCGTGCTGGATACCAGCTTAAGGATTCCGCTGGACTGCCGGCTTTTGGCTGCCGCCCAAAAGGTTCCCGTACTGGTTTTGACAAGCGCCCGTACGGTTCAGGAAAATCCACAGGCGGCAGAGGCAGTCCGCCAAAAAGGAGCTGAGCTGCTCATATTTCCTGATACGCCCGGCCGGTCCAATCTGCATTTTCTAATGGACGAATTGAGTAAACGCCGAATCGCTCAACTGCTTGTCGAGGGCGGCCCCCGGGTAATCACTTCATTTTTCACAGAGCATCTTGCCGACGAAGTTTGCGTCTATATCGCCCCGAAACTGCTCGGCGGGCGCGGGACTGTTGACCTGGCCGCCGCCATGGCTGGATTGAGCGAAGTGTCGGGCCTGTGTTATGTGGATATTAAACGACTCGGAAACGACGTTCGCCTTACCGGCCTGTCGAAAAGAGCAGTTGCGGAAATCTCAATCCTCGAAGGCTGAAATCATAAAAAAAATAGCCTCACGCAAACCGCTCCGCTACTATTGAGTCAGTCAGGCCGACAATGCGGCCATAACTTGCGCCGAAGCCCTCAGGCAGTATTTATCTGTCCGAGTAGCCTGCCTGTGCACTTGACGGATGGCGGTAATACGTTGTGGGTATTGCGGATGCTCGGAAAGTTTTTGCCTGGCTACTCACGTCCCTGGTTCCAGGTACGCTATCGCCTTATCGAACAAACCCATTATTCTCCTTATTTCTTGAATCAGGTCGGCCTTGTCATATTTTTCCGCCATGTATCCGAATACCAGAATTGCGTTTTGGATAAAAGCGATAAATACCTCTTCCCAGTCTTTGATTCGGGACGTTTCTTTTATCCCTTTCGGGTGAAATTTGTACGGCGGCTCGCCCCCGTATATCTCCATTATGTTCGGGTAGGATGCATGAACATAGCCTGAGTAGGCGCTGTAGTTCTGGTATACCATGTCCCGCCCGACAGCGAAATTGACATGCTCCGACAGCAGCCTTGCCCTTGATGCGTGTATTTTTTTCACCTTTGTTCTATATCTTTTTTTACCCAGACTTGGTGCAATCTCCGGTTCATCAAGGACCTCGCTGAAGAAGTTTGAGACGTACTGTTCCACTTCAGGCGTTGTCTGCGGGAAATTCTCCAGAAGGAAATAGATGGCGTTTATACAATCGCTGATCGTTCGCATCACTACGCCCATTTCGGTCACATATCCGGCTTCGAATAACACCATAAGGGCGTTCAGCCCGCTGACTATTCTGACTCCCTTTAGCAGGCAGACATGCTTTACCATCGGGCGGTTGTATATGAAAGCGCCGTGTATCAGCACGGGTTTTTCCAGCTCTTGTTCGAAGACGCCGATGACCTTTTCAAGGTTATCGATCGCCGTTCTACAAGCCTCGGTACTATTCATTTTGTCGGTTCTTTTCTTTTTGTGGTAACCGCTTGCCGGCAATTAACGCATTGCCGCAGTCTCCTCACGCTGCCAACAGTACAGCCGCTTCGCGGTTAAACACAAACTCTGCCAATCCTTGCTTACAACCATTTTTTATATTGCGCCCCTACATCCTATATTATACGAAATAACCGCTTACTGCACAAGATTCCCGCCGGTTTACCCCATTTTTTCCCGTTTTTGTCCGCCGGCCGGGGCTTTTGCATTTTTCCCGAGGGCTCGAATCGCCTGCTGCCTTGGCAAGTTCCCTCCCAAAAAGAAGCATCATTTTGTTCTTGTGAGCGTGGAAATATCATGGTCTTGGGCTTAGGACCCTTTGTCTAACATTTTCTTGCTGCGCAGTATGTGGTGGTAGTGCTGAGCGAAACGGTGAGCTTCATCTCGCACGTATTGCAGCAGCTTTCGCGCCGGCGCATGGGCGGGCAGCTTCAAAGGCCTGGTGCTTCCTCGCAGAAAGACATCCTCTTCTCTCTTGGCAATCGCGGCAATTTTCGGAACCGGTGCCTTCATTTGCTCAAAGGCCTGCTCCGCGGCGTGCAAATGGCCCAGTCCACCGTCAATCAATACCAAGTCAGGCCACAGCTCTTCGCCTGCCAGAGCGTATTTGTATCTGCGTTTGACTACCTCTGCAATCATCGCGTAGTCATCGATGCCTTTAACAGTCTTTATCTTGAACCGCCGATACCCGTTCTTAAACGGCCTGCCGTCAATAAACTTCACCAGCGAGCCGACCGCTTCGGCCCCGGCAATATTGGCCACGTCGATACCTTCAATAATCCTCACAGGTTCAGAGCTTTCCAGCAGCTTCTGTAATTGTTCTAGCGCCTCGGTAGGCTCGGCCGCAAATACCTCCGGCTGCACATGCTCGTCAGGCGTCCCTCGGGCGTCCAGCCGCTCAATCAGCCGGATACGGTCCCGAAACATCGCCGCCTTCTCGTATTCGAACGCCGAGGCGGCCTCTGCCATTTGTCTTCTCAACTCGCGCAGAATCGTCGAACGCTTCGACTGCAGGAATTTTATCAGGTCTTTGATGATTTTCTTGTATTCGGCCCTCGCTATCTTGTCCGCGCAGGGGGCCGTGCACTGTTTGATGCTGTACAAAAGACAGGGCCGAAAAAACCTGCGCTTCGTATCGTCCCGGCGAATGTCGAGGTTGCACGTTCGAAACTTGAATATTTTTTGCAGAACCACCAGCACGCCTCGCAAATCCCTTGCGCTTGTGAAAGGCCCGAACAACCGGCTGCCCCGCGGCCGCGGTCTTCGCGTGATATACACCCCCGCAAAATCATCGCCTGTTGTAATTTCCAGATACGGAAACGTCTTGTCGTCCACCAGGTCGGTGTTGTATGGGGGGCGTATGTCCTTTATCAGCCGGGCTTCCTGCAGCACCGCGTCAACCTCGCTCTCGGTTTCCAGAAAATCGACCGCCTCCACCTTGCTTATCATTTCCGCAATCTTCGGCCCGCGCGAACCGGCCAAATCCCCCCCCGCCTGGAAATAGCTCAGCACCCGCGAACGCAGATTCTTCGCCTTGCCGATATAAAGAACCTTCTCCCCCGCGCCCTTCATAAAATAGAGCCCGGGCCCCGTCGGAAACCCCCTTATCTGCTCCCGAAGCGATTCCAGCGTCTCTTGTTCTCTGTCTTGGCTCATAAATCCATTTTAGCCTTGCATGGTGGGCGCAAAAAGAATTTTCTGTTGCCCGCCTTCGAATCTCCAAAATGCGAACATCTGTTGAAGGCTCACATTAAGGGCCCAACTATCGGGCGTCACGATTGCGGAAAATGTAAACACCGCAATTAAAACCCTCGCTGGCTTTCTTTTCCATACCGATTTGTTATCTTAGTGGCATAAAGTTGTGGAAACACAGTCAGACTAATCTCGCACCGGAAAAATCGGTCCTGGGTTTTTTGCGAAAGGAAGATTTCGTGAAGCGACGTGACTTTCTCAAAGTGCTGGGGCAAGGCACAGCGATGCTGGCTCTTCCGGCCTGTGCTGCCGAACTCTCCGGAAAAAAGCCAAACAAGGTAAGGCCCAACATCCTTTTTTGCATCTCGGACGACCAGTCATGGCTGCACGCCGGAGCTTACGGCGATAAGGTGGTCAAAACTCCGAACTTCGACCGCATTGCCCGAGAGGGCGTACTATTTACGCACGCCTTCAGCGCCGCGACATCGTGTACGGCCTCTCGCAGCGCAATCCTGACCGGCCAGCAGATATGGCGCCTCGAAGAAGGCGGCCTCTTGATGGGCGCGCTGCCCAGGAAGTTCCCTGTCTACACCGACCTGCTTGAGGCCGCAGGCTACCACGTCGGGTATGTACACAAAGGCTGGTCTCCCGGCAACTACGAGGTGAGCGGGTGGGACCACAACCCCGCCGGCGCATACAAATACAGCGAACGAAGAATTGACCCGCCGGCAAGCGGTATAGGTAAGACCGACTATGCCGGCTGTTTCGAGGACTTCCTCAAAGACCGCCAGCAAGGACAGCCTTTCTGCTTCTGGTACGGCTGCAAGGAGCCCCACCGCACCTACGAAAAAGGCTCGGGCCTGCGCTCCGGCAAAAAACTCGAGGATGTGGTCGTCCCCAAATCCCTGCCCGATGTCCCCGAAATTCGCAGTGATATGCTCGATTACTACCTCGAAATCGAATGGTTCGACGAGCATCTCGGCCGAATGATTAAGCTCCTGGAAGATGTGGGCGAGCTTGATAATACGCTCGTCGTGGTTACCTCCGACAACGGTATGCCTTTCCCGCGCGCCAAGGCGAACCTTTACGACCTCGGCGTGCGAATGCCGCTGGCCGTGCGCTGGGCCCGTCGCGCCGCCGGTGGACGCGTCGTAGACGATTTCGTAAGCCTCACCGACCTGGCGCCGACATTTCTCGAAGCCGCTGGTCTGGCAGTGCCGCCGCAGATGACCGGACGCAGCCTCATCGATATTCTTTCGTCCGACAAGTCAGGACGGGTCGACCCTCGACGTGACAGGGTGTTTACTGCCAACGAGCGGACGACTTGGTGCAGGCCGAACGGCGCGGGCTATCCCGGCCGCGCCATTCGCACACATCGCTGGCTTTACATTCGCAACTACGAGCCTGACCGCTGGCCTGCCGGCGACCCGGACATCGATGCCGAGCCTGAAGGCGTCTATGGCGATATTAATGCGGGCCCGGCCAAAACCTATATGATAGAACATAAGGACGACCCGAAAGTCGCGCCCCTCTTTGAATTGGGCTTCGGCAAGCGACCGGCCGAGGAACTCTACGACGTTGCCAAAGACCAATGGCAGATTCATAGCCTCGCCGACGATGCCGCCTATTCGAAGGTGAAGACCGAACTAAGGTCTCAGCTCGAGCAATACCAGCGTGACACGAAAGACCCGCGAATAGAAGGCAAAAGCCCCTGGGATTATTACCCGTACTATTACGGCGGTTCTGTAAAGCAGGCCGCCAGGCCCGGCCCTTAGATTCTGTTACCGACAATGCTGATTCTTGCCCGCAGATAACAACTTAGCTGGTAGCGTGCCTAAATCCAAACTACCATCAAAGCATCATAAGAAGGGGTCGAACATGAGAACTGTAAGTTGCTTCCGAGCTTTCGAAGGGAACTGTGCCCTATTGGCAATAATAACCGCGGTAGTTGCCCTGCCGCTGGGTGCTGCTGCCAGTCCGGCGCCTGCCGATACGCCCACAGACGCCAGCGAAAGTGCCGGGGCCGTTGAAGCGCACATCAAGCTCTTTCCGACCGCTGAGTTCCATAAGGTGAGTCCCTACATTTATGGGCAATTTATTGAGCATATTGGCGGTTGCATCTACGACGGCATCTGGGTGCCAGAGGGTTCTGAAATAGAAAACTCTGGCGGTATAAGGCTTGATACGGTGCGCGCCCTCAGGAAGCTTGAAGTGCCGGTGGTCCGATGGCCCGGTGGACTTTTCGCCGACAACTACCACTGGCGCGACGGCATCGGCCCGTCGGACAAACGCCCGGTCCGGCAGAACCTCGGCTGGAACACCACCGAGAGCAACCAGTTCGGCACCCACGAGTTTATGCGTTTCTGCAAGCTGATAGGAACAGAGCCTTATCTTTGCGTAAATGTCGGCAGTGGTACGGTGGAGGAGGCAAGGGCCTGGGCCGAGTACTGCAATAGCGACAAGGACACGATGCTTACCCGCCAGCGCGCCGCCAATGGCCATCCGCAGCCTTTCGGCGTGAAATTCTGGAGCCTCGGCAACGAGCCGGAATACGCCCTCGATGGCATGATGCTCCCGGACCATTACCTCGACGTCGCACGCACTTACGCAGGGTATGTGAAACACTTTGCCTGCCAGTCCGTTTGGCGCGGGGACGGGAAATTGAAAGAGGCCAAAATCGTCTTGGGCGAGCTCGGAGATACGAAGATTTTCAAAGACCAGGTGCGGAAAGTAAAAAATATCTACTTTGACCTGCTCAGTTTGCACCTTTATGCCAACACAAGTCATGCTCCGGATATTCCGCCTGCGGATACCCATTATCAGCTTATTTCCAGGCTGCCCCGGCTGGAGCAGCGCATAAAGAGGCTATGTGACGTCGCACAGGAGCTTAGCACAAGCGACCATTCGGTTGGCGTTGCGGTCGATGAATGGGGTATATGGCGCCATGGCGAGGCCGACTCGTTAAATGGCCTTGTGCAGAAAGCCCCCATAGGGGATGCCCTCTTTGCGGCCGCTTTCTTCCACGTCCTTCACAGGTACGAAAAAGTCTATATGGCCAATATCGCCCAGTCCATCAATGTGCTGCACGCGTTGATATTGACCCGGGGCAAAAAATTCTGTGTAACGCCGACCTATCACGTTTTCGAGATGTTCAGGCCGCACCGTAATGCAAAGGTGATTGACTTCAGTGTTGAGTGTGGCAAAAAACTCCCGCCCTCCGATGCCGCCGGCCGGAATGCTCTCTCGGTTTCAGTGACAAAATCTCAGGATGGCGGCGAGCTTTTCATCTCCGCCGTCAACCTCGATTTGCGCGACGACATAATTGCAAAGATAGAAGTGGCCGATGGAAATAAGTGGAAGGTTCAGGAGGTCCGCCGATTGGTCGCCGAAGATATCGATTGCGGCAATATATTCGATGACCCAAATCGCGTTCGTCCCGAAGCGGTTGATACGGACAGATTGAGCGCCGACGGAAAGTTCAGACTGAAGGCCCGCTCGGTAACGACTATAAGAATGAAGAAATAGACGCTAAAGATAACGTCTTGGCTAAAAGAAAACGGAAGGAAAGCGTGGAAACGGCACAATTTACACGGAACATCCTGTCCATTTTTGCAGCGGTTCTGTTGGCTGCGTCCGGCGGGTTCGGACTTGACGGCAAATCGCCCGAAACGACCGACCTCTACGTCGTGCCCAACTTCCATCCCGCCTGTATGGGCTGGCTGGTCAGGTACAGCGAGGAAAGAAACTACTGCTTGTACTCCTATCTGGCCCATCTGGACCGGGTGGCCAAAGACCAATCGTACAAGTTCGTTTTTTCAGAGCTGCCCCACCTGATTACCATGATGGAATTCGAGCCGAACTGCTTTGAGCAATTCAAACAGCGCATCAAAGAAGGCCGGGTGGAGGTTGTCAACGCGTTTGTGCTCGAGCCGACCGTCAATCTTTCCGGCGGTGAGGCGCTGGTGCAGCAGGGAATACAGGGCCTCCGCTGGTACAGGCAAATCATGGGCATCAAGCCGAGGTATTGCTGGATGATAGACACCGTGGGCTGGCACGAACAGATTGCTCAGATTGTCGGCGGCCTGGGTTTGGACGCCTTTGTCTATTGCCGGTACAATCCGACCCCCCTGAAATCCGAACGAGCTTACCCTGTCCATTGGATTCAGTCGCCCGATGGCACGCGGGCGCTGGCCCTCGGAATGGGGCATTATTACCGCGAATTCAGCACGGCGTTTCGAACCACCGTCGCCTTGACACAGGAGCAATTGTGTGCCGAGATAGAATCGGCCGAAAAAAAGGCAAAACGATTTCCTGCCGGGGCGCCGGTCCTTCTGCTTGGCGGTTCAAGAGACTATTCCCTTCCCCCCAGTTACGAAAACTACCCCGCCGAACTGATTGAGGCCTGGAACAGCCAGCCGTCCGGCCTGAAAATCCGCATGGCTACTCTGAGCGACTATATGGATGCGCTGCTGCCGCCGCTCCGCTCCGGCAAGTACGAAATTCCCCTCGTAACCAGCGGCTCAGGCACGTACGGCTGGACTGCCTTCTGGATGAATGCGCCGTTTTATAAGCAATGGTACCGCCGCACCGAACATAGCCTGCAGGCCGCCGAGGCAATAGCCACAATCGCCAGCCTCAAGGACAAGACAGAATACCCGTCACAGGCGTTCGCAAATAGCTGGCTGCTGATGGCCTTGAATATGGACCGCGCCTTGTTGTGGGGTGTCGGGGTGGATGGTACGTTCTATGACGCAAATAGCTGGGACGCCAGAGACCGCTTTGAATATGTCGAACAAACATGCACCGAGACTAATCACAAGGCCCTGTCGGCTCTGACCCAGCCGGACAAAACAGCCGTTACCTTGTTTAATCCGGTCAACTGGACCAGAAGGACGCCCTTTGAGATTCGCCTGCCGGAGGGACGCATCCTGGCAGGGACCGATTGTCAACTGCTGGAGGACGGCAGGACCACTCTGGCGCTCCTGCCTTTGGCGCCATTCGGTCTCTCATCAATGAAAATGCAGCGCGACGCTGTAAAGCCCCCTGCGAGAACCGCCTTGCCCCGCAGTATTGAGACGACTTATTATTCGGCCAGGATAGACCCAAACACCGGCGCGCTGGTCAGCCTTAAGCTCAGGCCGTCGGGCCGCGAAATACTCGGGGGACCGGCCAATGTAGTACTTGCAGAATCGGGCGGTGATGTCCATTGGGTTCCCGAAAAGCCAAAACGCTCACTGTTGGCCGGTTCCGGTAATTACAACCCGTTCATCACCGTTACAACCGGTGAGCTTGTCACAATTGTGGAGATACGAAGCGATTTTTATGGCGGCGGCCAGCTGCGCAGGGTCTTGCGTTTTCATAATCAATCGCCCCGCATTGACTTCCTCACAGAGACCAACAACGTCCCGCCTGGGACGACTCTGTCTGTTGAATTCCCGCTGGCCGGGCAAATCACAGAGGTCCGCCGTGGTATTCCTTACGGTTTTTCCCACGGTGCCTGGACTTCGAACGATTCCCGGCTGACCGGCCTCACAAAAGGTATCATTCCTGTCATCCGCTGGTCTGACTACAGCCTGAAGGCCGGCGGCGCAGTGGCCCTGCTGGACCGGGGCCTGCCCGCCCGCGAGCTTGTCGGTAATACGCTGATTCTGCTGCTGCATAACGTATGCGATAAGTACTATAACCGAGAAGTAACCTGGATGAACCACAAAGGCAGACAGACTTATGAATATGCCCTTGTCATTCACGAGCAGCCGTGGAATCAGGCGAACATCCCGCAGATTGCATGGGAATACAACAATCCTGTTGTGGCTGTCGCGGGCCGCTCTGTCTCCAGACCGGAATCGCTCATCGAAACCTCGGATAACGTGATTGTTCAGGCGTTGCGGCGTGATGACAATGAGATTGAGCTGAGGATGATGGAGTGCCTTGGTGAGGCTGGGCCGGCCCGAGTAAAAGTCAACCTCCCTCACACAGGTGCCGCCCTCACCAACCTGCTCGGCCAAGAGCGACAGCCGCTTGAAGGTGTCGGTGCGTATACCTTTGACGTTCGCCCACAGCAGATTGTAACTCTGCGTTTGCGCACCGGCGATAAAGCAGCGCCTGTAGAGGCCTTGCGCAGCTTCAATTCGGTTATGTCCGCTCAAAAACGCCAATACATGCGGAACTCCCGCAACCCCCGGTTGGTGGGCCACCCTCCGACAAAATGACCTCGGCTCGTTAATCTGAGATAGCTTTATGTTATGTGCAAACTTGGCTATCACTGCGAAGGAGGCGGGCAGCGCGACAAAAATGGCAGATTGAAAATGCCAAAAGGTTAGGTATTCTGGCCCGAATTGCAAAAACTTACCTCTATGCCAAGCGCAGACAATATTTTTTTCGTTCTTCCTTCTTTTTCTCAACGGGCTGCTTGTTAACAAATGTCGGGCCGATACAATTCGGACGCCGATTGGAACTCTTTTTATGGTCACGTATGGCAATGCAGCACATAATCGAGTTGAAACCTAATCAGACCATCCTCTTCATTGGCGACAGCATCACCGATGCCGGAAGACTTGAGCCGGCTTACAGACCATTTGGTTACGGCTATGTGCACTTCGTTGCGAATATGCTCCTGGCAACATACCCCCACTTTGACCTCAATATCGTCAATATGGGCATTAACGGAAATACCGTTCGCAGCTTAAAGGCCAGATGGGAGAAAGACTGCATCAAATATCACCCGGATATTCTAAGCGTGCTTATTGGCGTAAATGATATGTGGCGGCAGCACATGGAACCAGCCAGACTTCCCGAAGCTGTTTACCCCGGAGAATACGAATTAACATACAGGCAGTTACTTTCTCGGACCACGCAGCAAACTAACTGCCAACTTGTATTGATGGAGCCTTTTATGTTTTGCGTTGACCCCGGCAACAAAATGTTCAGGGACCTGCAAGCCTATGTCCACATAGTTCGCGGACTGGCTGAAGAGTTTGACGCCGTTTTGGTTCCCTTGCAGGCTCAGGTTGATGAGCAGGTCAGGCAGGTGCCGCCGGAAAAATGGGCGGCCGATTCAGTGCATCCCTGCGTATGGGCCCACGCATGGATTGCACAGCGCTGGCTTGAGGCGACCGGACTTTGGTAAGTCTGTTTCTTACAATTTTTTTTCTTCATAGCTTCAGTAACGACAAGCACTAAGACAAATGCCAAACGTTCATGTGAAAAAAATTTCGATTTTTGTCTTTACAGCAATGCGAATCATGAGTAATTTCTAATTTCGTTTTCCCAACTATATGTTGTATTATTCCAGACCAAGACGCTTTATATTGTGGTCTGTTTTTTCGCACGGAGGCGTTTAAATGTCGCAGAAGTATGACCCTGAAAACCCCTTTAGAACTGAGCGGCCCCGGCCTGAAACCGCTGTCGGCGCTGCTGAGTCAACGGGGTTGAGGATTGAGCAGTTCTTCTCCACGCCGGGCATCCATCCGTTCGAACAGCTTGAATGGGAAATGCGCCCCGCCAGAATCACCGCCGATAACGGCGAAGTAATCTTCGAGCAGGACAATATCGAGGTCCCCTCCTCCTGGAGCCAATTGGCAACAAAGGTTGTGGCCAGCAAGTACTTTTACGGCGACGTCGAGACCGGCCGGCGCGAGCATTCGGTTAAGCAGCTTGTACATCGCGTCTGCAGGACGATTGCCGACCGCGGGAAAAAGGACGGCTGCTTCGCCGCTGATGAGGATGCCGAGGTTTTCTACAACGAGCTGGTTTGGCTTTGCGTTAATCAATGCGGCGCGTTCAATTCGCCGGTATGGTTCAACGTAGGCCTCTTTGATGTCTATGGCGTTGCCGGCGGCAAACACAACTTCCGCTGGGACCCGCAGCGCAAACAGGCCGTCCCCTGCCGGAACAGCTATGAATACCCACAGGCCTCCGCCTGTTTCATCCAGTCCGTTAAAGATTCGATGGAAGATATAATGCGCCTGGCCGCCAGCGAAGCAATGCTGTTCAAACACGGCTCGGGCACCGGAACAGACCTGTCCACCCTCCGCAGCAGCAGAGAAAAACTGTCCGGCGGCGGAAAACCCTCCGGTCCCTTGAGTTTTATGAGGGTTTACGACCAGATAGCCGCGGTCATCAAGTCCGGCGGAAAAACCCGCAGAGCCGCCAAAATGCAGTCGCTTAAGATTAGCCATCCCGATATCAGAGAGTTTATCACCTGCAAGGCCGAGGAGGAGAAAAAGGCCTGGGCCCTCATTGAAGCCGGTTACGACGGAGATTACAACAACGAAGCCTACAGCAGCGTCATGTTCCAGAATTCCAATCTCTCCGTCCGCGTAACCGACGAGTTTATGCAGGCGGTCGAAAAAGATGACCAGTGGAGTACCTATGCTGTAACAACAGGTCAGAGAATAGGCCACTATCGCGCTCGCGAGCTCATGGACCTGATTGCAGAGGGCACAAGAATCTGCGGCGACCCCGGCCTGCAGTACCACAGCACCATCAACCGCTGGCACACCTGCCCGGATTCCGGGCCGATAAATGCATCAAACCCCTGCAGCGAATATATGTTTATCGACGATTCCGCCTGCAATCTCGCTTCCCTCAATCTTATGAAGTTCCGTAAGGACGACGGCTCTTTCGATATAACCGCCTTTAAGAAAGCCGTCAGGATTTTTATCATCGCCCAGGAAATCCTCGTCGACAGCGGAAGCTATCCGGACAGCTCCATCGCCGTAAACAGTCATCTTTTCCGTGCGCTCGGCCTGGGCTACGCCAATTTGGGCTCTCTTATTATGAGCCTGGCCCTTCCTTATGATTCCGACCATGCCAGGGCCATAGCCGCTGCCGTCAGTGCGCTGCTTACAGGCTCTGCTTACGCCGCCAGCGCCGAAATAGCCGCCGTCAGGGGCCCATTTGAGCAGTTCGCCAAAAACGCCGACCCAATGCTCAAAATAATAAACATGCATCGCCAGTATGCTTACGACATCCCTGAATCGCACTGCCCCGATTATCTGCGCAACGCCGCAAAAGACGCCTGGGACGAAGCCCTTGACGCCGGCACAAGAGCCGGTTTTCGTAATGCTCAGGCAACCGTTCTTGCCCCCACCGGAACCATCGGCTTTATGATGGACTGCGATACTACCGGCGTTGAGCCGGATATCGCGCTGGTCAAATACAAGTTGTTGGCCGGCGGCGGAATGCTCAAACTTGTAAACAAAACCGTGCCAATGGCCCTCGACCGCCTCGGTTACAGTGCCGACGACGTCAAATCAATCTGCGATTACATAGACCGCAACGAAACTATAGAAGGCGCGGAAAAGCTTAACCCCGACCATTTGGCTATCTTTGACTGCGCTTTCAAGCCGCGCACCGGCAAAAGGCATATCCATTACACGGCGCACTTGAAAATGATGGCTGCTGTGCAGCCGTTTATTTCCGGCGCCATCAGCAAGACCATCAACATGCCAAAAGAAAGTACGACCGAGGAAATTGCCGCCGCCTATATGGACGGCTGGAAAATGGGCCTAAAGGCGGTCGCAATCTATCGCGACGGCTCAAAAATGCTCCAGCCCGTCTCGACCAAGAAGCACAAGGACGCAAAGGCTAAAGCTGCTGAGCCTGCCGCGCAACCCCGGCCGTTCCGACGCCGCCTGCCGGACACGCGCCAAAGCATAACCCATAAATTCTCAGTGCAAGGCCATGAAGGCTACCTGACGGTGGGGCTGTATGAGGATGGACAGCCTGGTGAGTTGTTTATCACTATGGCCAAGGAGGGCAGCACCGTCGGTGGCCTCATGGATGTCATAGGAACATGCACCTCTATGGCTCTGCAATATGGCGTGCCCCTGATTACGTTGGTTGACAAATTCCGCCACGCCCGCTTTGAGCCTTCCGGCATGACCTCCAACAAGGATATTCCCTTCGCAAAGAGCCTCATCGACTACATCTTTTGCTGGCTCGGCTGCCGTTTCATACCGGGCTATGCCGAGAAAAACACACCCAATCGGGCGGTGCCCGCCGTCGAAAGCAAAAACGTTACAACCGCCAAAAAACTGGTTGAAAAAACCAAAGACCTGGCGCAAAAGATTGCCGAAGTAAAGGCCGGCGCAAAAACCAGGTCCAAGGATGAAGACGATGTTTCATCAAATCTAAGGCCCCCTATAAAGGAGATTTCTTCCTCTTCGAAGAGCAGGTTTATTGACCTGGCAAGTCGTATCGGAAGTCTGGTTACTTCGGTTGTGGCCGATGAGCACGGCCCCTTGCAGCCCGAAACCAGCGTTATGCAGCAGTTTAACGCCCAGTTCGAGCATTTCCAGGATGATGCCCCCGCCTGCGACATCTGTGGCGCCATTACCGTCCGAAACGGCACCTGCTACAAGTGCTTCAACTGCGGAAACTCTATGGGCTGCTCCTGAAATTGGGTTTGATTGGGTTTGTTTTTTGGGGAGAGGGAAGGGGGTTTCATTTTCGTAAGCCTTTGTGGCAGGGAAGCTTGCGTTCATTTTCGCCATAAGGAAATTGGGTTTGTTTTGCATAATTAGTTCGTCGCTTGTCGCCCGCCAAGCGAACGGCGGGCAAGCTTGTCGCTCGTATCTCCTGTTTCGTATCTCGCATCTCGTATCTCGTATCTGGTATCTCGTATACCGTATTTGGTTGGCAGGATGGGCAAGTTGTTTGGCGGAGGGGCCGGTTGCCGGGTTTAATGGGGTGGTGCTATATGGGGGGCTTGGGTTGGAGAGTGCGTGAGAGGGGGTGGTCATTATTAACGTGCTCCGCATTGAGTATTGAGTGTTTTAGACTATTCAGTTTGTGGGGTATTATACAGGATTTGGGGTTGGATGTAAAGGAAATTCTTTTCGTGGTTCCCGCCAGAAGGACGGCGGGCAAGCGTGGTTGGGGGTCGGAGACTCAGGACGCAAGGCGAGGGAGCGAAGGGCAAGGACTTAAAGCTATGGACAAAGAAATAATTTTGGTTGATTATAAAGTAGTTGGGTGGTAGGATGGCAAGTTAGTGATGCGAGTGACCGTGGCGGAATGACCTTTTTTTCGAAGGGAAAGCGTGCTTTTCAATTTTCGTGGCGCTAATACATTAGTTGGGCATCGCGGGCGGTGGCCGGTTGACGTCGGCAGCTTTTGTTGGAATGATATTGCCGCTTAAGTTTCTTTGTGGTAAGTAAATTGTTGGGGAGCTCATTACTGTAATGTCGGGGCTGCTGGAGCAAACTCACAGACGGCTTGGTTGGCCGGCCAAGCAGGATATAATGAGGCCCAAGGGGGCGGGCCCTAAGGTAATTGCCGAGTTGGCGAGGCGGAAGCTGAAAACGGCGATTAAGCGAGAAGGCGTCAACATTGAGGTTGGTGTGTTAGCAGCCGACCCCGGGTCGAATAAGACCGAAGATCCGCTCGCTATCGTTTGTGATTTCAAGAGCAAAGTGTCTAAGAAGGTCTTGCGCGAAACGCACAGGCTGGCTTGGAGCTTCTCGCGCTCGCCGATGCTGGTCACGGTCGAACCGACCTTGATAAGAGTCTGGACCTGCTGGAAGCGCCCGGTAGAGAAAGATGAAGATTTGCACGAGGTAAGTGTCGAAAAGCTGGAGGGAGATTTATTTGAGGATTGGTCGCTATCGGCGCAAGCGGCCCGGTCGCTGCAGTGGGTAGAACTGACTTCAGGAAGTTTCTTCAGAAATCCGGCATATTCGCAATACTTCCACCGGGATCAACGGGCGGACCAGTTGATGCTTGAGGACTTGAGGGGACTTCGCCGACGACTTCTGGATGCGGAATTGCCGGAGGATATTTGCCACGATTTGATTGCGAGAGTGATCTTCATAGAGTTTCTGTTTCAGCGGAAGGACTCTAAGGGGAATGCCGCGCTAAACGAAAAAGTTGTCGAAAATCTGCGTGAGAAGGGTGTCTTGTCGAAAGTCCATAAAGACTTGGCGAGCATTTTGGAAAGTAAGGAGGAGACATATCGCTTCTTTCAAGAGCTAAACGACAGGTTTAATGGAGACCTATTTCCGGGAAAGGGTGAAACGGCCGAGGACAGAGAACAGGAGTGGAAGGAGGAGATGCGGCAGGTGCGGGCGGAGCCTCACCTGAAGTTGCTGGGCAAGTTTGTGAGCGGGAAGATGGAAATGGCAAAGGGTCAGCTTTGCTTGTGGAAGAGATATGCATTTGATGTTATTCCGCTCGAATTTATCAGCAGCATCTACGAGGAGTTTGTCAGCGGGAAGAAGGATGAAGAGAAGGTGACAGTGCGGTCAGAGAAGCCGGTGGGGATTCACTATACGCCTGGTCATGTGGTGGACTTGATACTTGATCAGGTCCTTCCGTGGGACAGCAAGCAATGGGATTTGAAGATCTTAGATCCGGCATGCGGGTCGGGCATATTCCTTGTGAAGGCATATCAGCGTCTGGTTCATAGGTGGAAGAATGCGCTGGGGAAGCCCAAGGTCGCGGATCTTCGGAGGTTGTTAGAAAAGAATCTGTTCGGAGTGGACAAAGACCGGGATGCCGTACGTGTGGCGTCCTTCAGCCTGTATCTTGCGATGTGCGATGAGATCGACCCAAAGCACGTATGGCAAAAAAACGTGTGGTTTCCGCGTTTGCGGGATAGGAGACTGGTAGAGTCGGATTTCTTCGCAGAAGACAAAGAGGGATTTCGAACGAATGGGGATAACAACCAATACGATTTGGTAGTTGGGAATGCACCTTGGGGCAAAGGGACCGAGACGGAAGATGCACGCCGATGGGCGAATAGGGACCGCCAGAGTTCGTGGCCTATCCCTAATCACAACATCGGTCCCTTGTTTATGGTCAAGGGCGCTGCATTGACCAAGAGGAGGGGGCGGGTCGTAATGTTGCAGCCGGCGGGGGTAATGCTTTTCAATAGAGAGTCGACTGCAAGAAAGTTTCGTAGTAAGTTTTTTGAGACCTACAGGGTTGTGAAGATAGTGAATCTTTCCGCCTTGAGATTCGTACTGTTCCCGAGCGCCAGATCACCAGCCTGCATTGTCAAGATGGCGCCCACGGAACCTGAAGGCGGGCCCATCATTTACCTGCATCCTAAGCGTTGTCACACTGAGGAGGAAAGGTACAGAATAATAATCGAGCCGCGCGACGAAAACGAAGTCTGGCCGGAGGAGGCGGCCCAAGATCCGCTGGTTTGGACAGCGTTGGCCTGGGGTGGGCGACGTGACCTTGGAGTTATGCGTAGGTTGTGTGAGGAAACTACATTAGAGAAGCTTGAGCAGGAGGGTATAGTCAAAACTAGACGGGGCATTGGGCGTGGGAAAGGAGAGGAGCGTCAAGATGAAATTGTTGGTATGCCCCTCTTAAATTCCAAGACTTTTCCGAGAGGTACATTAATGTACCTTGACGCTGCGAGTCTAAAGCTTAATGATGATGCACGCCTGTACAAGGGGCACTCTAAAGATCTCGGGGCATTCAACCTGCCGCAAATGATTCTGAAGCTTGTCTGGCGGAAGGACGAAGGTCGGCGATTTAAGGCGGCACTCGTGAAATCGAACCAGAGACTTGGTCCCGTGATTTGCTCTGCAACATACATAAGCGTGCATGTCCCAGTTGACTATGAGTGCGTGCTTGAGTCGGCTTGCCTTAGCTTGAACAGCATTATTGCGGTTTACTTTTCGCTTTTATCAAGCGGTCGCTTCGCTTTCTACAGACCATCTCCCAACAAGGAGGACCTGTTGCGCGTTCCGATTCCCAAGTGCACGGGCGGCGTCCTTAAAGAAATTAGACGGATTCAGGATGTGGACGTGCGCGCGAAAGAGGTTTTTGGATTAAAAGGGGCTGAATGGGTGTTAGTCGAGGACTTATTTGATTATACACTGCCAGATTTCAAGGGGGGGGTGGATTCGCCGGGGCGGCGGTCAACACGCGCGGCGGGCGGTGAACAAGAAGGGGATGAAGGCGAGGGCGTTTTAAGGGATTATTGTGACTATTTCAGACGGGTTGTGAAAGCGGGGTTTGGCGAGGACAAACAGGTATCGGCAACTATCTTTACCGAGGGCAGCAGGAGCTTTCTGCCTGTACGGTTGGTTGGCATACATCTTGAGGCACCGGGGAAGGGCTTTGTTCGAGTGGAGAGGATTGATTCACCGAAGCTAATCAAACAGTTGCAAAAGCTGAACAGGAAATATCTGAAGACTCCTGATGGGGCAGAACGTGGCGGCATCTTTTATCAGCGTGTGGCGCGGGTATATGATACCGCGCCGGTAGGCGGAAGGGAGGTTCCGACGGTTTTTATTGTTAAGCCGGATCAGATTCGTTACTGGACGCGGTCTATGGCTATGAGAGATGCGGATGAAGTAGCGGGAGATATTATGCTTTGGCGCGAAGGAGCAGCAGCCAAGTAGATGCTGAGGGAGAGATAATTGGCAGCGAGACAAACGTTATCAGAAAGACGCTGGCCGGACACACCGGAATTTAACGCAGAATTGCGGAGGTTGAGAGCGGGCAGCTCGATAAGACTTTTGGAACTTGTGTGGAGTGGGTACGATGCGTTTTGTGCGGAGGTTTTGGCGCGAGTTGACTGCTGCCAGGAGGATGGCGATTTGGAGAGGGACATCACGCAACGGCTTGAGCCAAAGATTCGGGAAGGGATGACGGGGTATGAGCCTTTTTATGTGCAGCATGGGCCTTATGAACATGAGAGCTGGCTCGGGCCACCCGCTCAGCCTCCCGAATACGATATGGCATTTGTCCTCAGGAGTAATCCAAGAATAATGTGGCCGTTGGAGGCAAAGGTCTTGCGGACGGACGGTAGTGTTGCTGAGTATGTTAAGGAGGTGAAGTCCAATTATCTGACATGCAGGTATTCGCCTTTTTCGAGCGAGGCCGCGATGCTCGGCTACCTTGTGGATGGTGAATCCGAGAACGTGTTCAATAATATTACGGAAAAAGGCGATTGGAAGCTTGCCAGACATGGGCATTTTTCGCATCGGGACCACAGAACATCGGACCATAAGCGCGAGATCCAGGAGGGAAAGTCTTACCCCATCGAGTTTCGCTGCCATCATCTCGTTTTTCGGCTTCGACTCCAGGGAAGCTTTGGCCGAGCTGAACTGATGTCGGGATAAGTCTGGAGCAGTGTTTTGAGGGGGACCCCCGGGGGTGAATTGGTCGTTGGCGGCCGGGGATTTGGGGCACGAGAGGATCCCTGGCGGTGATGGTCGTTGTTGAGGGTTTGGGGGGCGGAATGAGAGGGGGGCCGCCTTCGCACGAGGCTACGGCGGGTCTTCGCTTCGCTACGAGGGCCGGGCATATTCCAAAGATTCTTTGATTCACGCAAAAATAGTTTGACAGACGGAACGGACTTGCTAAAATGTCAGCTTTTCAGTGACAGAAGGAGAGTCCTTCTATGAAGAGTTTTATGTTGAACAAGCAACAGGCTGAACAGAAATGGCTCCTTGTCGATGCCGACGGCGCTATTCTGGGCCGAATGGCTGCCAAAATAGCGCCCATACTGATGGGCAAGACCAAGCCGACATATACGCCTGCGGTCGATATGGGTGATTTTGTGATAGTGATAAATGCCGACAAAATAAGGCTTACCGGCAAAAAAGCCGCGGTCAAGGTTTACGACTATTACACGTATCACCCCGGCGGCCACAGATACGTCAGTTTCGCCAATATGATGGCAAAAAGTCCCGAAAAGGTAGTCACGCACGCGGTCAAGTGCATGCTGCCGAAGAACTCACTCGGCCGAAAAATGCTTAAAAGGCTAAGGGTCTTTCGGGGGCCGGAACACGACCATCAGGCCCAGAGACCCGAAAAGATAGAACTTTTCTAAGTTTTGAAAGAACACGAAACTATGGCAGAAACCAAAACTGATAATCCTGTTGATAATGTGATTGCAGGGACTGTAGCTCAGGTCCCCCAGCCGGCGGAAAAACCCGTCGGCAAGGGGCCGGATAAGGGCGGCTACTACTGGGGAACAGGCAGAAGAAAAAGTTCCGTCGCCCGCGTGCGAATTAAGCCCGGCGACGGCAAACTGCTCGTTAACAAAAGGGAGCTGGACAATTATTTCCCCCGCGAACAGGATAGAATTGCGGTTCTCGCCCCGCTCAAGGTGGTCAATGGGGAAAAATCGTTCGATGTTTTTGTCAACGTGCAGGGCGGCGGAACCTCGGGACAATCGGGCGCAGTGTCACTGGGTGTTGCCCGCGCCCTGAAAAGCTACGACGCGAACTATGTCCAGGCCCTGCGGGACGCCGGCCATCTTACACGCGACAGCAGAATGGTCGAGCGGAAAAAATACGGCCAGGCCGGCGCCAGGAGAAGATTCCAGTTCTCGAAACGCTAAATTGCATTTTACTTCCCGACTTACTACAATAGCTGCCCGGAACAATTCTCGGCAGCTATTCTTATTGTAAGGAGCAAATATGATACGTGTCGCTATTATAGGCGCCAGCGGCTATACCGGCGCAGAATCGATAGAAATAATCCTTCGCCACAGCGAGGCGCAGGTCGTCTATTTGTCCGCCCTTCCCGAGGAGTGCGGGGCCGTGCAGGATGTCTTTCCGCAGTTCCGGGGCCGCTGCGTTTTGCAAATTGAGCCGCTGGATTTCGATAAGCTCTCCGGTTTGGCGGATGTCGCGCTTTGCTGTCTGCCTCACAAGGTCTCTATGCAATTCGTGCCCAAATTGCTCGATGCCGGTCTGAAGGTCATCGATTTCAGTGCGGACTATCGCCTCAAAGACGTCGCCGTTTACGAAAAATTCTACAGCGTGAAGCACACCGATATCGCCAATCTCAAGCGCGCGGTTTTCGGCCTGCCCGAGTTCTTCCGCGAACAAATAAAAGGGGCCGACCTCGTCGCCAACCCCGGCTGCTACCCCACCGGCGCTACGCTGGCCATAGCCCCATTGCTCAAGGAAGGCGTGATTGAGACAGACTCGATTATCGTCAACGCGGTAACCGGAATATCCGGGGCCGGCAGAAATCCTTCCGGCAAGTTCCATTTCCCTAATATGAACGAAAACTTCTTCGCCTACGGCGTCGGTACTCACCGCCACATGCCGGAAATGGAGCAAATCGCGAGCGAACTGGCCGGCTGCAACGTCCAGATACTCTTTCAGCCCCACGCCGGACCCTTCGACAGGGGAATTCTTTCGACCGTGTATTGTCAGCCCAAAGGCAAAGTCACCGGCGAGCAGTTGCCAAAGCTCTATAAAGACTTCTACGCCGGCGAGCCTTTTGTACAGATTGTCACTGGCTCGCCCGCCGTAAAAGATGTCGCCGGGACAAACTATTGCCATATCTTTGCGACCGTTGTCAAAGGCAGAATTGTAAGTTTTTCGGCAATCGACAATCTCGTCAAGGGCGCATCAGGCCAGGCCGTCCAGAATATGAATATTGTCTTCGGCCTCGAAGAAACCCTGGGTCTGGTTTAGGATAAATGCAGGCAAGACGTGATAATATGTTTGGAGCAAAATGAGGACGCAATATATTTATCAAATAATTCGAGATTTTACTCAGTCTGAGAAAGGCGATTATCATTCAATTCGGTATAGCTTTCCTGAAAGCAATGGTTTTGAGGTACTTGTTAAGATATCGAATCCAATGAAAAGGGCCTGGGAGAAGAGTTGTGCTGATATAGATTGGGCAAAGTGCCTTTGTTACGTTGCAATAACCGAAGGCCTTAAAAAGCAAAAAGCAGAGATTTTCTTAAAAGAAGCTGAATCCCCTCAACACTGCCCTTGGCCTAATATCCGAAACAATTTTGCTGATAACATTTGTTTTATAGAAAGTCCTGATCCTCCTTTTGGATTTCATTCAAAAAAAAATGAATCCTCACTCTAATCTACATGTTGCCAAATGAGTTCCGGGAAAATCAAAGTTGTCACCTGTCAGTTTGCCGTAAGCGGTTCCATAAGGGTAAATGCCCGCCGAATTCAGAGCTTTTTACACCGGGCGCGCAGAGCAAAGGCCGATATCGTGCACTTGCCCGAATGTGCCCTCAGCGGCTATGCGGGCAAAGATTTTGAAACGCTGGACGGCCTCGATTGGCAACTGCTCAAACAGGAAACCGAGCAAATTATGGCTCTTGCGAAGAAACTCCGCCTCTGGGTTGTGCTGGGCAGTGTTCACAGATTGACTCCGCCCAACAAGCCGCACAACAGCCTTTACCTCATAGACCCGACCGGCAAAATCGCCGACCGCTATGACAAGAGATTCTGCCTCACAGAAGAGTTGCAGCATTATACGCCCGGCAACAGGTTTGTCACGTTCGATATTAACGGCGTCAAGTGTGCGCTGCTGATATGCTTTGATGTGCGGTTTCCGGAGATTTATCGAGCATTGTACAAACAAAACGTCAATTGCATTTTGCAGTCGTTCTACAATGCGCGGCAAAAAGGACCCAGCGTACATACCTATATTATGCGTCAAACTATGCAGTGCCGGGCGGCGACGAATCATTTTTGGGTGAGCATGGCCAATGCAAGCGGCTATTATTCGCCGTATCCTTCGTGTTTTATCCGGCCCGACGGCGTGATTGTGCGCCAACTAAGGCAGAACCAGGCCGGGTCGATGGTGAACATTGTGGATTTGAGCAAGGAATTTTACGACCCGATGGCGCCTTTTAGAGATATGGCGGTCAGCGGAAAGCTCACCAATGCCCCGGAGGGCGTCGAAGACCCCCGCTCACAGAACACGACGGAACTGTGACGAGCCGTGTCTTTTTTGGGACGGGCACGGCTGGGCCAGGCAGTTTGTTGACGGCGAAAAAATAAAAAAGGCCTGAGCCGTGCAATTGATCTCGGAGGAATCATGAGAAAGAAGTGGTTCACGAAAAGCGAGTTGGTGGTTACCGCGATTATTCTATCTTCACTTGTTCTTTTGGGAGTCATCTTAACAAAAGCGGCGCGGATTCATGGGTCGTTAGCACCATACTACAGTTCTTTGCATATTGTGCACCGTGCAATGGAGCAGTACGTGAGCGATTACGGAGAGTATCCAAGGCCGGAGAAGTGGTGCGATTTGTTGCTGGACCAGAACAAGCCTGGCATGAGGGCAGACATACTGTTCTGCGGCGCAGCCGGAGACCCATTATATTATGATACAACCGATCCCAATGATGAGCCTAATTTTCCAGTTGGTGCAGAAAGCCGGAAAGAGTATAATATGTGGAACGGAACGCGCCACTACACGTATCAGCTCAAGTGGTCTCACTATGCGCTTAATCCAAACGCCGAGCCAAATGGTCCTGCGGATATTGTCCTATTATTCAGCACCAAGGGGGGCTGGAACCAGTTTGGTGGTCCGGAGATTTTGAATACTCAGAATTATTTAAGGGACGGACTTCGAGGTTGCTTGATACTATTCAATGACGGCAGGGTAAAATGGTTGGCGGCCAAGAATATTGGTAAACTAAACTGGGGGACCGCAGAGAAGGAGAAATCGGCCAAGTAAGGATGTGTTCAATTATGAGCCGAACGCTGAGTATGCTCATAGCGGTTGTGTTTCTTTTCGGTTTGCTTATTGTTTTCCGCAAGCATATCGCGGACAACAGCCGCCTTGAATACAGCGGACGGGTTTCTTGCATAAGAAATCTAAGAGAGATCGCTAAGGCCCTGGGTGATAAGAATATACACCTCAAGGAGGAAGACATCCCCGCTATCGAAGCCGTTATTGAGCAACTCAATCGGCAGTGCCCTTCGGGCAAACGTGTCCATTCGGACAAGGGCGCGTCATCTTACCAGGTGATTGTTTTACCAGGTGGCCACGTGGTTGTAACCGAACACCCTGACCGATTAGAATTCGTTGGCAAAGTCGCTGAGCCAAGGGTTCGCAAGAAATATATTGGAAAATCTGTCCGTCGCTACGTTAGGAAAAGCCAAAACCCGATTCACTATGTGAACTGCAGGTGATAATCTGTTACGTTGTTCGGAGAAGAAATAGAAGGGTCTGGCACCTTTAATTTGTCGGAAGGGCAAGCCATGAAAAGAGACGGCTTTACAATAATTGAGCTGGCGGTTGCAGGCATCATAATAGCAGTACTTGTTGCTGCTTATTGCACGTTCGCTTCCATTGAGGAAGATAGGAAGAGATGTGGTAGTGTCAATTTACTTCTGTTGCGACGCGCGATGGACGTATATGCAAATGGCCACGACCACCATTTCCCCTCCCCCGATAAGTGGTGCGACCTCCTGCTTGAATACACTGATGTGGACGAGAAGCAATTCAGGTGTCCTGCGCAGAAACGAGGGCGATGCCATTATGCAATGAACCCAAACGCTGAGCCTAATTCGCCGGGCGATGTGGTGCTACTGTTCGAGACAAAGGGCGGGTGGAACCAATCTGGGGGACCGGAAATACTAAGTACCAAGAATCACTGGCTGAGCGGCTGTAACGTACGATTTGTTGACGGGCACGGGGAGTGGGTCAAGGCCGAGGACATCGGCAGGCTGAACTGGGGGACGGCAGGCAAGGAGCAATCGGCCAAGTAAGGATGTGTTCAATCATGAGCCGAACGCTGAGTATGCTCATAGCGGTTGTGCTTTTTTTCGGTTTGGTGTTCATTCTTTTCGGCAAGTACATCGTCAGTGATAACAGTCTTGAATATGGGCGACGAGGATGCTGTGTGATAAATCTGACAAAGATCGCCAAAAAGCTTACTGATGAGAATCTGAAGCTCAAAGAGGAGAACATTCCGGCGATCAAGGCGGTTATTCAGGAACTCAATCTGCACTGCCTTTCAGGCGAAAGTATCCATTCGGACAAGAGCGCGTCGTCATATCAGGTGGTTGTTTTGCCGGGTGGCCACGTGGTTGTAACCGAACACCCTGACAATCATAATACTGACAAAATGAAGTTCACGGACTGCCCATATAAGAGATATTGCCTGTATCAATCTACCGAAGATGCCAACGAGATGCAACTCGGTCGTTGGCGCAACGCACGTGGTGGCTTCGAGGAAATAGAGGCCTTCAAAAGCATGCTGAAAAAATGATAGTCGCCCGCCGACGTGAAATCGCAGGATACACTGACTAACCAATGAGGTACGTGTCAAAAGCAGTAGCCTCTCGAAGGATATAGGTAAGTCGATGAGACAATGGAATTCTGGGCGCTAAGACTTGCTCGGAAGGACTCTGTGGAGGCGTGTGAGTCAGCTTGGGGATTTCAAGAAGCCGGCATCTGATCGGCCATAGGGATCCGTTGACGGAGAATTCTCTGAAAAAGGGCTTCTTTCCCAGGACGGGAGTGATATAATAGTAATTGTACGAAGTTGGTCCTATGTATTCAAATTCGAACCGATGCCCATGATTTACTCAAAATGAGTTCGCTCGTTCAGCCCACTTGGCCTATGACATTAGGTTCAGCTTAGCGTATGATCTGTGAAGCGGCGCCTGAGAATTTACGTGGCCACATGCGGCATAACATAAGGCCGGAGGTTGTCTAAAATTATATTGACAGTTTACGGGCTATTGTTTATGATGGTTACAATATCCATTAACGCTGAATCAAGCGAAACAGTAGGTGTAATGCACAATTGCGGCTGGTGATCCTAGGTCGGACACGCTCCCTTCCGAGTCCTGGTTTCAGGGCTTTCGAAAGAGGTACATAGCCCAGCCCAGGCAGTTGCGGCCCCAGCGGAGATAGGCGTCGCGACTCCTGTGGGTGCTGCGGAGCAGAGCCTCCACGTCGGGATCGTCTGGATGGTCGGCTGCATATCGCTCCGCAGCCTGCCATTGGAGCCCCTCGTAACGGTCCCAATCGTCCGGGCTGGCCACCAGAGTATAGAGGAGAGCGAGGCCCACGTCCTCACCAATGGTCACGTTCCCGGCGTGGGAACCGCACAGGTTGGGATCATCGCCCGTGAGCTTCAGGTATTCCGGGTCCGGGTCGGTCATCCAGAAGGGCTCGCCTACGAGCACCAGGCCGCCGAGCCGGGTCATCTTCATCAGGGCCTCCAACGTGCCCCTGTGATTCTGGTACACCCAGGAGGCACCGATGCAAGAGGCCAAGTCCAGACTCTCCGGCGCATTCGGCTCGTACTCACCGCCGTCCGCGTGGAGCAGCTCAATGCATTCGGCCAGGCCCCGGGTTTCCACGTTCTTGCGGGCCGCCTTGATGGTGTAGGGTGAAAGGTCGATGCCCGTAGCCATCACGCCGTACGCCTCGGCTACGAGGCAGAGGAACTCTGCTTTGCCGCAGGCCACGTCCAAGACACGGCCGCCCTCCGGCAGCCGCAGGAGACCCACGAGCTCCCGGGTCTTCTCCAGGCTCAAGGGGTTCATGACCGCGTGGTCAGTGTGGGTGATGCCGTAGTACTTCCACATGTCCATGCCCAGGTCCATGGTCGGGCCCTTTCTATCAGTTCAGACTAGCTATACCGTCGGTCCTTCCTTCATCCACTGCTGGTGACTTGCCCCCAGCCGACGCTCATACTATCTGGGATTTCCCATATAACCTTGTACATTTCTGCTCAGCTACACCGCTGAGCCTCTTTTCCAATAGAATATCAAATCTGTTTCGAAAACTCAAGGCTTTCAGCTTCATTTTGAAACTATCTCAGCCACAATAATAGCAAAAACACAAATTTGGCCATTGATTATCGTTTTTTTGACGTACCTCAACCAGTGTCTCCGTCTGAAAATCAAGTTTTTCGGCAATTCTTATCATTAACCATACCCAATGGGCACGGGCTTCAATCGATGGATACGTTCAAGGATTTCCTGAAACAACCTTTTTGAAACCAGCACCTCTGCCATCTGAAAAGTTACATATCGAGCATGCTTGACAACTTTAGCTCCGATCTTAATCAATTTTACCCTGAGAGTTCGCATTGACCACTCCTTTACTTTCTTTGGTAAAGCCAAACGTCTCAGGAAATTGCCGAGGTTATAAGCCAAGGCAAACAGTTGAAGCCGAACCTGATTATCAACGAAATCATGACACGAAAGCCGTGTCCAATTCAATGCATACTTGCCTTCTTTGATCCATTGCTCTGCTGTGCCACGCTTGTTGTAGAACTTCAATACGTTGCAGTGTTTCCAACGAAGATTTGTAACAATGAATCCTATTCTGGGGAAGAGTTCTCCTTCATGCCATTCAATCTTAGCAACCACTCTACGATCTATACTCCAACTGGCAGCCCTGTAACGAAAACTATGATACACAACAATAGGCTTCTTCGGTGGACGGCCTACAGGTCGAGTCAGTAAGTGCTCGATCTTATCGTGTAGTATCTGGTTACCTTTCAGCCGTATAGCATAGAAGTAATCTTCCGGTTCAAGAAAACGATAAATCTCAGGATCTGCAAAGCCAGCATCCCCTCGGAAGAACCGCGGTATGTCAGAGGATCGGTAACGGGCAATGATGGGTTCCAAAACGCTCTGCCAGTCATCGGCACTATGAACATTTCCATTGCGAAGAAAAGCTTGCTCCATATCGCCAAATTGATTGAAACAAAATAGCGGATGGTAGCAGGTGCATTGAAAATATCCGTTGTAAGCAGTGCCTTCCTGATTGCCATAGGTAGGACTGACAGAACTGTCCATATCAAGGATAATCTGGTTTAGTGATTTTCGGTGGTGAACTCTATCAACCCATTGACCTGACAGGTTTGTCAATAGCTCCATATTCTTTGGCTGGGTCAGTATCTCTGTTTCAAATCTGCCCATCAGGCTTGTCGAAGCTGCCGTTCGTTCTTTGGCTCTTCCACCAACAACTTGACGCATGGCAGGGTCAACGGACATACGTTCTGCATCATTAGTGTCATCGTAACCAGCCAGCCGACTGTAAACAGACTGACGCAGCAGTGCTAAAAGTCCATGCTGGGTATTCTTACCTGTTCGACTATCAGTAAGCTCTGATTCTATCATTGTCGTTAATCCGAGACTTCATCTAACTCTCGATACGCTAATAAACCTGCATCACTGGTTACTTTGGTTCCATGAAATTCGACCTTCAGTTTTCGGTCAAAATCGAGCCTAAGAGCATCCCTGCTTCTTTCACCCATTAGGTTCTCCAAATCAGAACAGTAAAACTGGCTTGAATGGTCTCCATAAGCCCTATACTATCATAATTCAATTCTTTTGTCACAGCTTACATGGGAAATGTGGGTTAAATATGTTTGGAATATCCGCTAAGCCGAAAAGGTGGAAGAAGGCTATTCTGATTGGAGGCTTAATGGGGGCTACCTACATTTCGTCGTATTTGTTCTTGTCGAGTTTCGGCTCGTATGTTTCCACGCAGTCGGGTAGCATTAGATACACCTCAGGTTTGTCCGTTACCGATACTGAAATGTGGCAACCCAAACTCGTACGTTGGCGGATATTTTGGGATGTCTCCGGGAAGCGTACCGTCCAAGCAAATCCTCTCGGATACTTCTACGCCCCGCTGATATACCTTGACCAAAAGACAGTCCATAAGACGCGATGCCTGATACCAGCACCTTGCGCAGGAGAGAAGACTTGAGTATATAAGCAGAGGGCATTCTCTTGCCCCAGGGGACATACCGACAACCGTTGGGGTTATCGGCGTCGACTACAAATACCGCCCCGATGGCCTTCCTATGCAAGAGTCAATTATACCGGCGTTTCAGGCGTGACCAGCGCTTACCAGTCGATTCCTACAACCACACCGATTAGGCGCAGGTTCTGGAGAGGTGGTCGCCTTTGGGCAGCCATCCGGATGTTACCTAAACCATCGGCGATGATGTAGTAACACAATATGACTCTGCAAACGGCGCCAGGCACCTGCTCTATGACGGCCATGGCTCGACAAGGCAACTTGTCGCTTCGGATGGCACGACTATCAACGACAGCTATTCTTATGATACCTATGGCGTGATGTTGGGCGGCAATCCGGGTTCGGCCTATAACCCATCCGACCCATCTGCTCATTTCAAATTTAAAAGGGCCGACTCGTTTAATTGGCCTGATAGTAATTCGAGTAGAGAGGGGCAGCCTTGACGGGAGTCATCGAAGGTGTACAATTGGGAATTAGAAAGCGAACGAGAAAGGATAATGTTTATGAGACTGCAAAGATTATTGATGGTGGTGAGTATCGTGGCGGTGGCTGTTCTGGTGACAGGGTCTGCTCTGGGGCAGGAGGGGGTAGCGGACCCGAAGCAGCCGGACTACACATCGAAGGTTCCGAAGTTTACTTTTGCTGACACGCTGGAAGAGCAGGAAGCACAGTTGCGGACCAATCCTTTGATGAAGCGGTTTGCCAAATCGCGGCTGGCAATGGCGGGCGACCGATACCGGCCGATCTATCATTACGTCAACCCGGAGAGCGGTCTTAACGACGGGAACGGTCTTTGTTTCTGGAAGGGGCGCTGGCACCTTTTCTATCAGGCGTATCCGCCGGAGGATACGCGGCAGCACTGGGGACATGCTGTCAGCGATGACCTGATTCACTGGCGGGATTTGCCATACGCGATTTATCCACATCCGGAAAGGAAATGTTACTCCGGTTCGGCGCTTGTGGAAGAGGGCCGTGTGATTGCGATGTATCACGGGACGGAGGTGGGCAACATGGTGGCGGTGTCGAGCGACCCATTGCTGCTGAACTGGGAGAAGGTTACGGGCAAGGCGGTGATACCGATGAGAAGTGCGGACGGGTCGCCGCTGCCCTACCGGGTTTACGACCCGTGTATCTGGAAGAAGGACGGGGTGTACTACTCGCTTTCGGGAGGCACGCTGCCGGGACCGGGGGGCAAGCGGGTGCGGGCCAACTTCCTGTTCCGTTCAAAAGACCTGGCGAAGTGGGAGTATCTGCACCCATTTGTTGAAGATGACCGGTTTACTTTGGTGGGGGACGACGGGGCGTGTCCGTATTTTTGGCCGATAGGCGACAGGCACATTCTGTTGTTTTTCAGCCACATGAGCGGCGGCCAGTATCTGCTGGGCGATTATGACAAAGGGCGCGACAAGTTTGTTGCTACCTCACACGGTTACTTCAATTTCGGGGCGGCCAAGCCGTCGGGCGTGCATGCGCCGACGGCGACGCCTGACGGCAAGGGCGGAGTTATCGTTATCTTCAACATGAACCCGGGCAAGCGAACCGAAGGGTGGAACCAGATTATGACGTTGCCGCGGCGCCTTACGCTGCTTGCGAGGGACGAAGTTGGGGTCGAGCCTGCCGGGGACATCGAATCGCTGCGATATGACCATCAGCACGTCGATACAATGACGCTTGCGGCGAATCAGGAGGTTGTGCTCGAAAACATTCGCGGCAACGCTATGGAGATAATCGCGGAAATAGAGCCGAAGAATGCGCCTGTGGTCGAAATGAACGTCCTGCGCTCGCCGAAGGCAGAGGAGTTTACGCGGATAATGTTTTTCCCTGAACGGTGGTACAGGGGCGAAAGCGTGGTCGGAATTGATTCATCCCGTTCGTCGATTCTGGCGGATGTGCGCTGCCGAGCTCCGGAGATGGGGCCGGTTGCTATTGGCGAGAACGAGCCCCTGAAGCTGCGTGTGTTCGTTGACAGGAGCGTCGTCGAGGTGTTCGTCAACGGCAGGCAGTGCGTGGCGGTGCGGGTTTATCCGGGCCGCGAAGACAGCACTGGCGTATCGCTGCGCTCGCAGGGGCAGGACGCCGTGCTCAAATCGCTCGATGCCTGGCAGATGGAGAACATCTACAGATAGCTCGTATGTGGTAACAATGCCCTCTCTTGTACATTGAAGGTGTGCGTGTGGAGTGCGCTTATCAGGACGACCGTTTTCGTTTGGATTTTTCTGGCGAAGCGCAAGACTCTGTGGAAAATCATATCGTGGGCGGTATGAGAAGCCAAAAGAGTCTGATTCCTTTGAATGACTGCTTAGCAGTGTTTGCGACGTGCGCGTGGTGGTTTAATTGTGGATACGTAAATCTGCCATACGAGAATTCCCCTCCTACGTTTGGCACGATTATGCTGCGGAAAAAGACCTGGCTAAAGGATTTAGTTGCGGTTATAATCATTTTATAATCGAGATTAAGTGAGGCTTTGGTGAGCGTCCTTTTTTGTGGCTATTTTGTCGAGGGGTCAAGAATGGCGAATAGAAGCGCGGATTGGCTGGCGCAGGGCGAGCGGGATTTGAATCACGCCGCACACGCCTGCCAGAATAAAGACTTCGAGTGGTCGTGTTTCAGCGCTCAGCAGGGGGCAGAAAAGGCGGTCAAGGCTGTGTTTCTCTCCCTTCACGGTGAAGGGTGGGGGCACTCGGTCTATGGGCTCCTCAAGGGCCTAAATGATAAGGTCGAGGTTTCCGAGGAGCTGCTGGAGTCGGGCAAGATGCTGGATAAACACTATATCCCGACCCGCTACCCGAACGGATTTGAACGAGGTATTCCGGGGGATTATTATACTGAGCGGGAGGCTCAGGAGGCGATCAAGAATGCAGGAGCAATCATCGAATTCTGTAAGGGTCATATTCGCGGATAAAGAGAAGGTGCTTCGGGGCTTGAGAGAGTGCGCTGCGAAGCTCAAGAGCCGGGCGGAGGTGGAGAAGGTGGGGCTGTTCGGCTCTTATGCGACGGATACTTATGGGCCGGCGAGCGATGTGGATTTGCTGATAATACTGAAGGAATCCTCCAAGGTGTTTCTCGACAGGATTCCTGATTATATCCCGGAGAATCTGACGGTAAGCTGCGATGTCTTTCCCTATACCGCGGCGGAGATAGAGAAGATGAAACAGGACGGCAATAGCTGGATTCGCCACGTTCTTGAAGAGGTCGTTTGGCTTTAGAGTCCTGGTTGAGGTATGCGGCATCGAAGGAAAGTGATTACCGCTATAAGAGTCATATTCGTTCTACTGATAATCCCTGGGTGCGCGATGAAGGCGGACAAGAGGTGGGGACTTTGGCCTTAGAGTCAGCCTGGGCAGAATCAGAATAAAAGAGGGGGTTTGAACATGATAAATAAGACGATTACGGCGCCAAAAGGATTTTTGGCGGCAGGTGTACGGTGTGGGATTAAGAAATCCGGAAACTCCGACTTAGGGCTGATTGTGTGTCCAACCGGTGGGACAGCCGCGGCGGTTTTTACGACCAATAAGATAGTGTCGGCCGCAGTGACGGTCAGCAAAGAACACGCGAAAAGTCGCACCACCTATGCCGTGGTTGTCAATTCCGGCAACGCCAACGCCTGCACCGGCAGGCAGGGAATCAAGAACGCAATCACAATGTGCTCCGAAACTGCCGGGCAACTCGATATTATTGACCCTCACAACGTTCTGGTCGCCTCAACAGGTATCATCGGCGAGCAACTGCCCATCCGAAAGATTACCGGCGGTATACCGGAAGCAGCGGCGAGGCTGTCGAATTCGGCCACAGCAGGCCTCGATTTTGTCAAGGCGATAATGACCACCGATACCAGAGGCAAGCAGGCGGTGCGCCGACTTGAAATATCCGGTCGCGAGGTCACGATGGCAGGCGCCATAAAAGGGGCCGGCATGATTGGCCCCAACATGGCAACGACGCTTTGTTTTATTACTACCGATGCGGCAATAACCAAGCCTATGCTCGCCAGGGCGTTGAAGGCTGCCATAGGTAATTCGGTGAACAAGCTCACCGTTGACGGGCATCAAAGCACAAATGATACCGCGATAATTCTTGCCTCCGGCCTGGCGGGCAATCGCCCAATAGTTGCCCAGTGCCCGCGCTACAAAAAATTCGCCAATGTGCTGGCTGACTTGTGCGATGATTTGGTCCGGCAGATGGCCCTCGATGCCGAAGGCGCCACGCGAATGTTCAAGGTCGTTGTCAAAGGCGCCGCTACTAAAGCCGATGCCGCACGGGCCGCAAGGGCCGTTGCTGACTATCCGCTGGTCAAATGCGCCATAAACGGCGGCGACCCCAACTGGGGCAGAATCATCTGTGCCGTCGGCTCGGTCGGCGTAAAACTGAATCCAGCAAGGCTTTCCTGCAAACTCGGCGACATAACCGTCTTTAAAAATGGCACGCCAACAAAGTTCGACCGTAAAAAAGCGAGCAGGGTCATCTCGCAAACGGAGCATACAATAAGCCTCGACTTAGGCGCGGGAAGTGCCGCCGATTTCTGCTACGGCTGCGACCTGAGCAAACAGTACGTGGCAATTAACGCCGATTACCACACGTAGCCAAGCATAAGGTCTGCGCGGACTCCGCGGCCGTTAGGTTTTCTGTGCGGAAAATAGTTGAAAGCCAGCCGGATTTCGCTAAACTTACCGAAATTTTATTCACGTTGTTTCCATGGAAGTGTATAGGTTGCTGATTAAGGAGTTATGAAAGTGAAGATTCTCAAGAACGCCGTTGCTTCTATTGTACCGATGTGTGCTTTCAGCGCAGTGACAATAGCTGCCGAAAGTCCCGAATCGACAGAAATGGTCCATACGCCGCCAAGCTGGGTAGTTGCACCCATAAGTGCTCTGCTGGCTCTGGGGTTTGCGTACTTTTTCTATAAGAAAATGATGGCCGCCCCCGAAGGCACCGAAAAAATGAAGGCCATCGCCGGCTATGTCCGCGATGGTGCCTACGCGTATCTGTTTCGTCAGTACGGTGTTGTGTCGCTCGTGTTCCTGGTGCTTCTAGCTATTTTTGCCGGCCTTGCCTATCTCGGCGTCCAGAATCCATTCGTCCCGGTTGCTTTCCTGACGGGCGGCTTTTTCAGCGGCCTCTGCGGTTTCCTTGGTATGAAGACCGCCACCAACGCCTCTTCCCGTACCGCTCAAGGCGCAAGCGAAAGCCTCAATCGAGGGCTCCAGGTCGCCTTCCGCTCCGGCGCGGTCATGGGTCTTGTCGTTGTCGGTTTCGGCCTGCTCGACATTTCACTGTGGTATTTGATTCTGGACAAGGTCGTTTACACGGCCCAGAATATGGCAGAGGGCTTGCAGCTCTTTGGCCTGACGCTGGTAAAGGCCGGCATGAGCCCCGAACACAAACTCGTTGAAATCACCACGACCATGATTACCTTCGGCATGGGCGCTTCGACGCAGGCGCTGTTTGCCCGTGTCGGAGGCGGCATTTACACCAAGGCCGCCGACGTCGGAGCAGACCTTGTCGGCAAGGTCGAAGCGGGCATTCCCGAGGACGACCCGAGAAACCCCGCCACCATCGCCGATAACGTCGGCGACAATGTCGGTGACGTTGCCGGTATGGGGGCCGACCTTTATGAAAGCTATTGCGGCTCTATTCTGGCAACCGCGGCCCTCGGCGCGGCCCTGCCGGCGACCGCCGTTATCGAAAGTGGTATGAGCCCGCTAAAAGCTGTTCTGGCGCCTATGGTGGTCGCAGGTCTCGGCATCGTTCTGTCGATTTTAGGCATTTTTATGGTTCGCTGCAAAGAGGACGCCAGTCAGAAGAATCTGCTGCGCGCGCTTTTGTTCGGTACTCTCGGCAGTTCAGTCATGATTCTTGTGGCGCTTGCACTGATGGCAAGGACCGACTGGATTAGCTGGGGCGTTTTTGGCTCCGTCGCGTCGGGCCTGATTGCCGGCGTCATCATAGGTCAGTCCACCGAATATTACACCTCCGACGAATACAAACCCACCCGTGCCATCGCCGAGCAGACAAATATGGGTCCTGCAACCACAATCCTTGAGGGTTTCTCGAACGGCATGTATTCCGCGGGTCTGCCGGTGGTCACCATTGTCATCGGCATCCTGTGTGCCTTCGGGCTTGCGGGCGGCTTTTCAGATATATCGATGGGTCTTTACGGGATAGGTTTTGCCGCGGTGGGAATGCTCGCCACGTTGGGCATTACTCTGGCTACCGACGCTTACGGGCCCATAGCGGACAACGCCGGCGGAAATGCCGAAATGAGCGGGCTAGGCCCCGAAGTACGAAAAAGGACCGATGCGCTCGACGCACTGGGCAATACCACGGCAGCGACCGGAAAGGGCTTTGCCATCGGCTCAGCCGCACTGACCGCCATGGCCCTTCTGGCGGCATACATCGAAGAGATTCGTATCTGGATTGGAAGGCTTGCTTCACAGAGTGCGGATGAAATATATCGAGTTGGAAATGTCGCATTCTCGTACAAGGACGGCGTCGGGGGCGCGATAAACGCCAAGACCGCGCACGTTATGGATTTTGTCGGCGCCTACGGCCTCAATATTATGAATCCGAAACTAATCTGCGGCCTCTTTATCGGAGCGGTAATGGCATTTGTGTTCTGTGCGATGTCCATAAAAGCGGTCGGCAGGGCGGCGGGCGCCATGGTCAATGAGGTCCGCCGGCAGTTCAGGGAAATCGCCGGCATCATGGAAGGAACGGGCCAGCCCGATTACGCGCGATGTGTCTCTATTTCGACCCGCGGGGCGCAAAAAGAAATGATTTTGCCTTCGCTGATGGCGATTATTGTGCCGGTTCTGACGGGGCTTTTTTTGGGCGTGGCCGGTGTAATGGGGCTTCTGGCAGGAGGCTTGAGCTGCGGTTTTGTCCTTGCTATTACCCTCAACAATGCCGGCGGCGCCTGGGACAACGCTAAAAAGTACATCGAGAAGGGCGCCTACGGTGGCAAAGGCTCTCCGGCCCACAAGGCGGGGGTGGTTGGCGATACCGTCGGCGACCCCTTCAAGGACACCGCCGGACCGAGTTTGAATATCCTTATTAAGCTGATGACTATGGTCAGCGTGGTGTTCTCGGGTGTAATCGTGAAATTCGCGCCCTTTATAAGCGGCTGGCTCGGTCTGGGCAAGTAATCCGTGTATGAGCTGACTTTTTTGCCCATACAAAGAAAGTGAGGTGTAAAATGGTCAGCAGGCACCACCATATTGACAGTGACCGAGTCTTTTTCTGGCTAAAGATGCTTCTGGTCCTGGCAGTTATTATCATTTTCGGTTACTTGTTTTGCAAGGCGCGTTCCTGTTATTAACCGCAAGCCAGTTGACGTACACGTCTGCTTTGGTTAGTCTATCGGGGTGGTCGAGTCGGCCGCCCTTTTTTTATTGGAAATAAGAGGGTTTTATTGGCAGAGAAGGCAAACACAGAGGCAAGAGCTTTTGCTTTGGCCGCCGCTCAATTGGCGGACGGGCGGCACTGCAGCGATATTGTGGTGCTTGACTTAACAGGCATATCACCCGCGACGGACTATTTCGTAATCGCTACCGGCACGAGTAACAGACAGATGCGCACCGTCGCCGACGAAATCTGCGAGGATGCAAAAAAACGCGGCCTGCACCGCTTCGGCCGGGCCGGGTATGAGCAGGCACGCTGGATTCTGCTGGACTTTATCGACGTCGTCATTCACATCTTCGACCGCGAGTACCGGGAGTATTACGACCTCGAATTGCTCTGGGGCGATGCAAAGAAATTGACTATCGATAAATGATGATTGATTATTGAAAAAGCAGCCACAGAGAACACAGAGACCACAGAGATATAGCTAAAGAGAGCTTGTGAACGTATAATGGCTGATGATTTGACAGAGCGAATTATAGGTGCTGCTGTAGAAGTGCACAGGGAACTGGGTCCAGGGTTGCTGGAGTCCATCTATGAGGAGGCACTGTGTCACGAATTTGAGTTGCAAGGCATAAGGTACCAGCGGCAAGTTCCAGCGGATATTATGTATAAAGGAAAGGTTATCAGGGGCCAGCGGCTTGACTTGCTGGTGGAGGCAGAGGTTGTTGTTGAAATTAAGTCCTACGGCGCGCCGCCCGATACTGTAATTTCACAGACTATTTCTTATTTGAAAGCAACCAAACTGAAGCGCGGCCTTATTATCAACTTCGGACAGAAACGACTTGTCGATGGCGTCAAACGCGTTTCCGTTTAGTTTTTTCGGTTAGCCACAGAGGACACAAAGAGCAGGGAGCAAAATAGACTCGTTGTAAGAGTGGTCAATACAATGAAAGAGCAAACGCTCAAATCGTGGGAACAGTTTGAAGATGTCTTAATAAGAACGATTTCTGATACGAGAGATTTGAAAGAAAAAACAGAATCATATGTAAGCTATCCTCTTTTAAGAGGACATAGTAATTCGGAGTGGCATTTGGAATCGAGCCTTGAAAGGATAAAGAAGGGGATATGTCTTTCGGATTATTACACAACGATGAAGATTGCTCATGAACACGTCGCAACGTGCACCGGAAGCAAATGGGATTTGAGTACAAGAGCGCACTTTGGAGATTTTGAACTACCCGCCTATGAATTTATGGCCTACTTGAGGCACAATGGTTTTCCTTCCCCTCTATTGGACTGGACGCGGTCTCCATACGTAGCGGCATATTTTGCGTTTAGAGACATGTGGTATGTTGGAGATGGTGCGGCTTATGTATCAATTTTCATTTAGAGAATACTGTGGGGGCGGGAAAACTGCATGTGCCCAAAAGCCGCATATTTGCACTTTAGGCCCTACCATAGCAACTGACCCAAAGCATTATTTGCAGCAGAGCGAATATTCGGTCTGCGTTAGGAGAGAAGGCGAAGAAACATGCTTTGCAAGTTACGAAGATGTTGAGGAAGAAGAAGGACAAGACGAGCTGCTTGAGTACAATTTCCCGGGCTCAGAGGCACTGAAGGTGCTTGGGAAACTGGATTTAATGAATATCACAGCATACTCACTCTTCAATTCGGAAAGTAGTCTGATGGAGACATTGGCTTTGCGCGAAATGGTTTTGAAATGGGGTCAGGTCATTAGCCCGTGAATGTGAATGGGAAAATTATCTCTGTGTTCTCTGTGACCTCTGTGGCTGGCTTATAATGAAAGCTGTAATTGACATACTTGAGGAAAGAATAACCGCTGCGATGGCTGGCGTTACAGGCCGGGAGGGTTGCCCGGCGGTCGTCCGACCCGCTGTCGACCCAAGATTCGGGGACTATCAGGCCAACGGCATAATGGCGGCGGCCAAGAAGATGCAGACAAAGCCTCGTAAACTTGCCGAACTGGTCGCAGCGAAGCTGGACCTTGACGACCTTTGCGAGCCTCCTGAAATAGCGGGGCCGGGCTTTATAAACCTGCGACTGAAGCGGGAATTTGTCGCCGACAGGCTCCTTGAAATCAACGCCGACCACGAACATCGCCTTGGCATAGAGAAAGTCGGCCAGCCGAAAATCATCGTTGTCGATTTTAGCGGCCCCAACATCGCCAAGCAGATGCACGTTGGCCACCTCCGCAGCACCATAATCGGCGACTGTATCTGCCGGCTGCTCGAATTCCTCGGCCACAAAGTTATCCGACAAAACCATATCGGCGACTGGGGAACGAATTTTGGAATGGTTATTCTTGGTCTATGGCATGTATGCATGGGCGAGGAGAAATGTGGAGACCAAGAGCCATATTATCAAACCGAAATGGGCGAATTAAGGATCCACGCAAAAGAGCGACAGAGCTTAAGAGTCATCTGCCAATGCATACGCGACCGTGGTGAGAAAGACTGGCGCGAAGACTCTAAGGAAGAACTGGGAGATGGCAGAAAGTTCTTCAAGCCTTTTCTTGAGAGACTCGAAGACTGCCAGAAGGATGATGTCTGGCCGAAGATATTACTTGCCTATCAATATGTGAATTTACTTGAAGAAACTGTTGCGGGTGTGGGGCTGATGATTCCAACACGTAAGAAGAAGGAATTTCATAAAGAAGATGAAAGGTCTTTTGATTATGTATCAATACCGTATGAATCTCTCTCGCGTCATGTAACAGCATGTTATTTGCAGAATATCGATGATGAAGATAATGAGCAGGAGAAGAGGGCTTGGAAACGCATTAGCAGAATCTCAGTGGAAGATTGTCAGGAAATATATGACGTCTTGGGCGTAAATCTCACGGTAAAAGATGTGCGCGGGGAGAGTTTTTATAAGGACATGCTGCGAGATGTTGTGCAGGAGTTGAAGGATAAAGGTCTTGCAGAGAATTCCAAGGGGGCGGTTTGTGTCTTTCCGGAGGGGTTCAAGAATAAAGAGGGTGAGCACTTACCATTTATTGTCCAGAAGTCTGATAAGGCGTATCTTTATGCGACGACGGATTTGGCGGCTATCCGCTATCGGATAAATGAACTGAAAGCACAAGGGATTGTTTATGTAACCGACGCGCGACAGAAGCTGCATTTTGAGATGCTTTTTGCCGTTGCGAGAATGGCCAAGTGGGTCGGCGACGATGTTGACCTCGTGCACGTTATGTTCGGCAGCGTGCTCGGCGAAAATGGCAGGCCCTTGAAAACACGCGCCGGCGAGAACGTTAAGCTCAAGGAGCTGCTCGATGAGGCTGTGGAACGTGCAAAGACAATTGTCGAGCAAAAGAATCCCGACCTGCCTGCGAAAAGGAAGGATGAGATTGCCAAGGCTGTTGGGATTGGCGCGGTTAAATACGCAGACTTCTCCAACAACCGAACAAGCGATTATGTCTTCAGCTTCGAGAAGATGCTGGCCATGGACGGCAACACCGCCCCCTACATGCAATACGCCTACGCACGCATAAAGTCAATCGAGCGAAAGGGCCAAAGCCGTGATATAGATATAGAGACTGAACTTGCCGGCTTGAAAAAGTTAAACCTGACCGAACCCGACGAGTTAAGCCTTGCAAAATATCTGCTTCGCTTTGGAGAAGCAATACAAGCGGCGGTCGAAGATTACAGGCCGAACTATCTGACGGCGTACCTTTACGAGCTGGCCCAGAAGTTCAGCGCCTTTTACACGAATTGTCCTGTCCTCGACGCCCCGCCGGACAAGAGGCCTACCCGACTGTTGCTTTGTGATTTGACCGCGAAGACCATCAAGCATGGCCTGACCGAGCTTCTGGGCATCCAGGTTGTCGAGCAGATGTAGGGGGTGCAGCAATGAGAATCGTTGAAAAAGATTTTCGCCTAAGCACTAAAAAGCGTAACGAGATGATCGACATTACCAGCGAGGTCGGCTCAATTGTCAGCCAATCCGGCATCACTACGGGTGACGTAATCGTCTATTGTCCTCATACAACGGCGGCAATTACAATAAACGAAAACGCCGACCCTTCCGTTCCCCACGATATACTCCTGACCCTCGAGGAGTTGATACCACATCATCGCGCGGGCTACAGGCATTTTGAGGGAAACTCCGATGCGCATGCCAAGAGTTCAATAGTTGGCTGCAGCAGGCAAATCCTCATAAAAGACAAATCAATGAACCTTGGCACCTGGCAGGGCATCTTTTTCTGTGAATTTGACGGCCCCCGCAGCAGGAGAGTAATTGTCCAGGTCCGCGGCGAATGAGGAAACAATCGGCTTGCATCTGTTCTTGTTGAGGATGGTAAACAGTGAAGAATGGGTATTGCCGCGGGATTAGCGCAAATATAATCCTGTTAGGCATCGTCAGTTTCCTGAACGATGTGAGCAGTGAAATGATAATGCCTGTTTTACCGATGTTTATCACCGCACTGGGCGGCGCCGGTCTGGCCGTCGGCCTAATCGGGGGTCTGAGAGACTGCATTTCGAGCATTCTGCAGGTTCTGTGCGGCTATTGGTCCGATAGAACGGGCAAGAGGAAGATATTTGTCTGGTCGGGATACCTTGTTTCGGCTGTTTTCAAACTATCTCTGGCTTTTTGCAGGACGTACCCTCTTGCTATACTTTTGGCCGGTCTGGAGAGGATGGGCAAGGGGTTGAGAACCGCCGCACGGGACGCAATTATTGCCGACTCAATGCCCGCCCAGAGAGGTAAAGGCTTTGGAGTTCACCGGGCTTTGGACTCCTCCGGTGCGATTCTGGGCTCAATCCTCGCGTTTTTGCTGCTTTCGCTGCTGAATGTCGGCTATCGGCCTGTCATATTCATAGCCGGGGTGATTGGCCTGGCTTCCCTGATTGCGATGCGTTTTGTAAAAGACGCCGGAGCACAGCGGCACAATATTAGCCTGAAGGTGGGATTGAGAGCCCTTCCAAAACCTCTGAGACTGTTTATTGTGGTTTCCGGGGTATTCGCTCTTGGGAATTTCAGTTACATGTTTTTCATAATTCGGGCGCAGCAAAGCTTTTCGGGTAAACTATCGGTCGCAGTTCCCATTCTTTTGTACGCTCTTTTTAATATTGTTTATGCAATTCTTGCCGTTCCTTTCGGGCATCTGTCGGATAGAATCGGAAGGGGAAAAGTCATTATTCTTGGCTATTTGTTGTTTGCGCTAACCTCGTTTGGCTTCGCGGCTTTTACTTCGCTGCCTGCTTTTGTGCTATTATTTGCCCTTTACGGTGCAACATACGCGGCGATTGATGGCACACAGCGGGCTTTTGTGGCCGACTTGTCTTGCCGGACTTTAGAAGCCACGGCCTTGGGGACATTTCACACCACGATAGGTGTTTCGGCTTTGGCGGCAGGTCTTGTGGCGGGTTTTCTGTGGCAAAACATCGGCGCAAGCGTGACTTTCATTTATGGCGGCGTCGTGGCTTTGGTTGCAACGCTCTTGTTGATAGTTTTCAGAGGCTCCTTTTGCCGTGTGGGAGAACCAACCGGATAGACTGCGTTCCTGGGCATGGAGCGCTGCGACGTCATGTGTTATTCTCTGAATTTGGCGAGTTTCTCTTTCGTAAATTGAGGGTCTGTGTGGATTTGGACGACCGCAGAGTCGGTTCTGCAAAGGTACATAAAAAAGGCGAGGTGGTGGGACCGGCTGGGGGGGAAACCGGCGTGCCACGCTGCCTCGCCGAGGTTCATAAGCTGCGTACGAGCAGCCGCATTTCACAACGTCAGATAATACGCCAAATCTACCGCCTTCAGAAAAGCCTGTCAAACAAAAAATAAACAACCTCAGGGGTGTTTTCTCCCCCGATTACTTAAACCCAACATTGGGATTATACCCCCTACGGGGATAAAATGCAAGCACAAAATCGCTTTTTTTTTGTTTTTTTCGGGTGTTCCATTACCCCACCGCCCCCCAAGCCCCGGAACAGCTTGAATTTTTCGGCGTGTTAGCGTAGATTATGGCAAATAAACATAAGGTTGTTACTTTTTGGGAGCTTTCCAATGTCAAAGCCCAAAACTGTCCCAGTGGCGAAAAAGATAGTCGAAACCGCCAGGGACGTACACGAAAGAATTCTGAAGAACAAAAGCCCAACCATGATTACACCTGTGCGCTCGCTGAGCAATGTCAAATATCAGCTCAAGACCGGCTATTTCGAGATGCTGGGCAGAAACAAGCAGCGAACCCTGACTGTAAGCACCGTAAAGACTTTCGCACAGACCCTTAAGATGATGTCTCTTGCCAAGGAGCTTATCGACAAAAGCGATATGGCCACCAAAAGAGAGGCCTACTACATTTCCAAAAACTGGGGTAAGGCCGGTTTCTCCGAACAGGCGGAGTCGGATACCATTATGGACGACGTCGAGGCAATGTTCGGCGTTAACCGCGAACAACTGAGATTCACCCCTGAGGAAAAAGGCGGCGACGTGGCCGGCAGATTAATCGTTGTTGACACCGACGCCAAAGGCAAAAAAATTAGGGTCGATTGCACAAAATTCGGCTCCGGCGCCTATTCAATACCAACAGAGGTCGAGGACCTTCAATTCCAGAGCGAGGCCAAATTTGTTCTCGCTATCGAGACCGCCGGTATGTTCCAAAGGCTTGTTAAATACGATTACTGGGAAAAGTCAAAATGCATCCTTGTCAGTATGGGGGGCGTCCCCACGCGTGCCTGCCGCAGGTTCATAAGAAGACTGACCGACCAATTGAAAATTCCTGTCTATGCTTTTGTCGACGGCGACCCTTACGGCTATTTCAATATCTACCGAACCCTCAAAGTCGGCTCGGGTAATGCCGCCCACATGAACAGGTTCTTCTGCGTCCCCTCGGTCAGCTTCCTTGGCGTAACACCGGAGGACATCATAACCTACAAGCTGCCTACACATCCCCTCAAAGAGGTAGACATAAAAAGAGCAAAGGACGCTTTGAAGAACGACCCCTTTGTCAAACATCACAAGCCCTGGCAGAAGGCAATCAACCAAATGCTGAATATGCATGTTCGTGTTGAGCAGCAGGCCTTTGCCAAACATGGCCTGGATTTCGTGGTTAAAAAGTATCTTCCGGCCAAGTTAAAAGACCCGTCAGAATTTTTGCCCTGATTTTGTTTTGCACTGGCGGACACCGCCGTAAACCGGTATCTTGAATGTGTTCTTGTTTGGGTGGATTGAGTCAATTGGTTCTGAATTCGCAGCTATTCTTTTATGACAAAGATCTCTGAAAGGATAGAACGCATAAAGTACACCATCCACTCTGCCTGTGCCCGCATCGGCAGAGACCCCGGCGAAATAGAGCTTGTCGTTGTAACTAAATCTACTGACTTCGAGGGCATAAAGGAAGTTATCCGGTTGGGCTGTACCGAACTGGGTGAGAACCGCGTTCAGCAACTGAAAAAAGTCTCTGCACAGGTATCGGAGTTTTTCCAGCAGCGGGACGGGAATTCGCCTTCGTATAAAGTCAATTGGCACATGGTCGGGCATCTGCAGCGCAACAAGGTTCGCCAGGTCCTGCCCATCATCTCTTTGGTACATTCGGTTGACACGCTTCGGCTGGCCGAAGAGATAGAGGCCTCAGCGGCGAAACTGGGCTTGTGTCCAAGCGTGCTTATACAGACCAATACCTCCAACGAGCCGCAGAAATACGGCGTTCCGGTCGGGGCTGCCACGCATCTTGCCGAGCAGATTATGACTTTGTCCAATTTGAAGCTCGTGGGCTTGATGACTATGGCCCCTTTGACCCATAATAAGGACGTAATTCGTGCTTGTTTTTCCCGCGCAAGGGAGTTGTTTATCGAGATGCGAGGTGAGAAAATAGTCGGTCCCGACTTTGCCGAGCTTAGTATGGGTATGAGCTCAGATTACGAGATTGCCGTCGAAGAGGGGGCGACTATCCTTCGTATAGGCTCGGCTATCTTTGCCGGTTGACCGATGATTCTGCCGGATGGGGAATAACAAAGGTCTCGAAGTACCGGCAACACGAGGACCGATAACACCAGCCGCACCAAGAAAAAAGGAAAAAAACGCAAAGTACCGCTTCCGACCAGCCGAGAATTACTCTGACTGCTTCGTGCGCGATTTATATTGGGGCCGGGGACTCCATTTCGCGCCTTCTCAAACGCCGACAGAGGCGTTTGAGGGCGTTGGTTAAGTGACGGGAAATCCTCAAGGGTCCCGTAAGGCTACTGTGAAAGGTAAATGAAATGGGCAAAGCTGGCCTGATAATACGTTCTGCGTTTGCAAAAATGTCGGAAAACGGACACCCGAAGAATCACCATGCCGCTGACTTAACGGCTGACCTGCCACAAAACTTCACTGACGTGCTCTATTTGACCAACAAGGCAAGTATGCCCCCTGAAATAAAGCGTCTCCTCAGGCAAAAGAGCCTTTCTTCGGCACTACTCTCTATAGACAAGTTCCCGCAGATACTGCACCGGCTTGACCTTATCGGCACCGTCATTTTAGATGCGGAGGGATTGGACGTCTCACAGCAGCAAAAGTTGGCAAGGATAATCGAATCCCTCGAGACGGGAAACATTGGCGCCATTTTGCTTAACAACCGCGTGAAATTGCCCGTAAAAAGTTTTTCTTTGGTCCCGACAAAGATGAGCTTTTCTTTGGCCAGCACCATGGAATCCGTTTCGATAGACGAACTGTGGGTAAGAATCAGCGTCAATCTTGCATACCGAAAGAGAGGTTCTGAAATTGCTGTAAGACCCGCGGTGCCGCCGATTCAGATGCAAAAGTTTCACGCCAACCGATTGGCCGAGAAACTTCAAATTACGGGGGCTTTGGTCGATACTCTGGCCGAGCAGCTTCGTATGGCCGGCCTTGTTCAGCGTGATTTCCTGCCTGCTCAACTGCCCGACACCGACGAGGTGCAGTGGGCCGCCACTTTTCTGCCTGCCGAGTGGGTCTCCGGTGACATGTACGATATCGCGCGCATCGACGAGCAGCACATCGGCTTTTATGTTGCTGATGCGGTCGGTCACGCCATGCCTGCGGCCCTCTTAACGATATTCGTAAAGCAGGCTCTGGTTATGCGCGAGACCATCGAGAACAATTATCGTATATTCTCCCCGGCGGAGGTCATGGATGGTCTCAATCGGCGAATGGCCGGACAGAAGCTCTCCGGATATCAATTTGCCACGTGTTGTTATTGCCTGCTGAATGTAAAAACCCTCCAGCTTACCTATGCCCGGGCGGGCCATCCCTACCCCATTCTTATAAGGCCCGGCGAGCCGCCGCGACAGTTGGAAATACAAGGCGCCCTGCTCGGAATTTTTGAACAGTCCGAATACACACAGCAGACTATTCAGCTTCAAAGCGGCGACAAAGTGCTCCTGTATTCCGACGGCGCAGAACCATTTATCGGCAGCTTCGATGAGGTGACCGGCTTTAATTTCAGCGAGGAATTCAGCGAAATCAGGGATTTGTGCGCCGTTGAGATGGTGGACAAGTTCAACGCACTGGCCCAGCATAAGAAAATCGCGCCTTCGGAAGTGGATGATATTACGGCGGTGGTCCTCGAAGTGCTTTAGCCGGGCGTTTGGCGTTTCGCACGTTAACTCTAAATTATATTCACCTTGCTGCACTAACAGGGGCTGTTTCTGTAATTCACCGCAGAATGGCCACACAAGTGCAAAAAAAAGCCGAGCCAAAGCAGCTCGACTAAGTAATGGTGCCGTGCAATTATTCTTCTTTCTTATTCTCAAGCCTCTTAATATTTTGACGAGCTTCTCTCATCGGGAACTTATCCGAGTCCCGAACGCCTTCGCCCACTATAAGACAGTTTTTGAAAGCCTCCAGAGCTCTCTCTTTCTGGCCTATCTGCAAATAGGCGTCCCCGAGATAAAAATAGGTCGATTCCGACCAGCCTTTCAGATTCGGATATTCTCTAAGGGCTTTCTTATAAATCTCAATAGCCTTTTCGTACTGCCCCATGTGGTCATAGCTTATGCCAATCATCGCCAACGCTTCTTCTCCTATCGCACCGAGATGCGCATATCTTTCGTAAACCTCGTGGTAGATTTTGATGGCCTCTGCAGGTTGTCGCTTTTTATGAAGTAACTCCTCGCCCCGGTCAAAGAGAGCGCGGGCTTCTGCCAATTCTTCCTTATCTATTATCCTCGCCCCTTCGGGAATCTCGAAGTCAAAGGTTTCATGCGGGATTTCCGGGTTATAAACGAAACTGTCCGCATAGACATCGGGCGGCCCTTCGGCGTATGTATTTTTCCAATACTTGCCCTGCGCTATTAGTTTGCTTTCCACGTCGAATACCATCCAGAACGAAGCAGACAACGGCTCATAGCTGCACGTAACGAAGACACAATCTCGTTCTTGTTCACCTTTGCCGTATTTTCCATAGGTTTCCTGCCAATTGTGCGCCATCACTTTCAGCGTCTTGAGCATCGTGCCGGCCAGCCACGGGCTTAACTCCGCCGCTTTGTACCAGAATTTCAAGTCGTGAATCATAGGCCCGGATTTTATCTTTACCAGATTATCGGCCCGCCAGTATTCATAGGCCGTTTTGCCTTGGACTACGAAAATCTTTTTCTCATCCTGAAATCGCATATACAGTGAATTGGCGTCATCAAGCTTAATCCAGCATTTGAAGGGAATTGATTCGGAGCCGTACAGATTTGTGCCGGAAACGATAAGAGTCCGAATCTCCTGAAGTGCCTCAATCGTTTGTTCGACTGCCCAGGCCGGCTTAACTGATTTATCCCATAAGATTATTGAAGCTACAACTGCCATCAGAACTGTCGCAGCCGCAGCAAATCTTGTTATCCTGTTTTTCATAATCTTTCTCCATACTTCAACGTTTGTTATTGTCTTATGCTGGTGCAAAGCGCATTGTTCGCCGTGTGACTTCAGAGTTCGAACCGCTCTCGGATGCTCCTGCCGCCATTTCTCGAAATCCGCTGCCGGCTTATCGAATGGGGCCGCTTTGCGGATGGCCTCGTCCAGCCGTTTGTTCTGCCTTGAAATTTTCATAACCAAATCTACCTTAATTCAAAAACTGTTCGTTTAAGCCCTTTTTGCACCATTCCTCTGGCCCTGAAAAGTCGCCCCTTGACTCGTGAGGTGCCTATCCCCAAAACCCTTGCCATCTCCTCATAGCTCATCGCGTTCCAGTAACGCAGCATTAGTGCCTCCCGATAAATCTGAGGCAGGCCCCCTATTGCCAGCCGCACCGATTCTGTAAGACCATTATCATCGGTCTGCTCAACCGCAGCAGGGGGGTCGTTGGTCAAAACTTCTCTCTTGTTTTGTCTGGCCATCTGACGCGCGACATTTCGGCAGATTCCTGCCAGCAATCTGCCGAACCTATCCGCCTGTTTCAAGTCGGCCAGGCCCTCGCAAGCCACCGCGAAAGCCTCCTGCGCCGCGTCTTGAGCCAAGTGCCGGTCAGCAAGTATCGAGTAGGCCAGCCATACCATCGTCGGGTAATAACGCTCATAGAGCTTACCGAAGCTCTCCACGTCGCCGTTGCGGGCCGCTTCAACTATTTGCCGTTCTTCTCTAACGCTCACGTCGCCGGCTTCTTGACTTAACAGTCTTTCTCGCTGACCAGCTTCCACACTATAAGTGTATTTGACGCCCAAAAAGTTTGATGCAAAACAAGAATTTTCTGCAATTTTACCCGGTTTGCACCCAAACATGCACAAAAACCTCCGCCCGATAATTGTATCGGCAACCATTGCCTTTGGCCAATCTCGCAGATTTCTGTCCTTCGGTAGGCCGGTTTACCCGCCCAGGGGCCCGGCGGAAATTGTTTGCAAAAGTCCGTTCCGTGGCTATACTTGTCGAGCTTGAGCCCCGATTTAGTGAGGGGCTGCTTTTGTACAGGAAAGGACGCGGTAATGGCGGAGAAGAAAGATAACGATTTACAGAAAATAAAAGAACTGATTGAAATAATGAAGGATAACGAGCTGGTCGAGCTGGAGATAAAGCACGGGGACGACAAAATCTTTCTGAAGCGTTCGCAGCCCCAGCCGCCGGCCGTAGCCGCGGTGCCGCTGCTCGCACCGGCCGTCTCTGCCATGCCTGCCGGTGCCGGTGAAGTGCGCACCGCAGGCGTCCAAGCCGAATCTTCCGCCCAGGAGCAGTTGCTGGAAATAAAATCGCCGATTGTCGGTACCTTCTACTCGGCGCCCAGTCCCGATTCCGAGCCTTATGTTGAAGTCGGCTCCCATGTCAATCCCCAAACCGTTGTTTGTATAGTCGAAGCGATGAAGGTGATGAACGAAATAAAGGCCGAAACCAGCGGAATCATTGCCGAGATATTCGTTAAGAACGGCCAGGCCGTCGAATACGGCCAGGTCTTGTTCAAAGTCAAACCTGATTAGTTCCCGGTGTGTTCTGAATGATGTGTTTGGCCTTCAAAAACTCGTACGCAATACGCAATACGAAAATATGTTTTCAAGAATCCTTATAGCAAATCGTGGTGAAATAGCTCTGCGTATTATCCGTGCCTGTCATGAGCTCGGCGTTGAAGCCGTGGTGGTATATTCAGAGGCTGACAGGGATGCCTCCTACTTGCGGCTCGCTGATGAAGCCATTTGTATAGGTCCGCCGGACCCGGCCGAAAGTTATCTCAACATACCCCGCATCATCAGTGCCGCCGAAATCGCCGACGTCGAAGCGGTTCACCCGGGTTACGGCTTCCTCGCCGAGAACATCAACTTTGCCCAAATATGCCAGGAGTGCGGACTGACCTTTATTGGCCCGCCTGTTGAAGCAATGCGTTTGCTCGGCGACAAGGTCCAGGCCCGCAAGCTGGCGCAGCGGGCACAAGTGCCGATTGTGCCGGGTTCGGATGGGGCCATCGAGAAAGAGTCCGAGGCCCTGGAGCTCGCGGACAAAATCGGTTATCCCGTAATCATAAAAGCCGCCGCGGGCGGCGGGGGACGCGGCATGAGAATTGTCCACAACGACACCACTTTTCGTTCGGCTTTTAACGCGGCCTGTGCCGAGGCCCAGGCCGCTTTCGGAGATAAGAGAGTCTACCTCGAAAAGTTCATAATTGAGCCCCGACACGTTGAGGTTCAGGTCATAGCCGACAACGAGGGCAACGCATTGCACTTTTACGAGAGGGACTGCACTGTTCAAAGAAGACACCAGAAAATGATTGAGGAATCGCCTTGTCCGGTCCTGGATGCGCATACCAGAGAGGAACTTTGTCAGGCCGCTCTGAGGCTTATAAAAGAAGCCGGGTATGTCAACGCCGCGACCGTCGAGTTCCTTTTGGACAAGGACAAGAAGTTCTACTTCATTGAGGTAAACACGCGAATTCAGGTTGAGCACCCCATTACTGAAATGGTTACCGGCCACGACCTTATTAAGTGGCAGTTGAAAATCGCTGCGGGCCTGCCTATCAAACTGAGCCAAAGAAGTATCAAGCATACCGGCGTCGCCATCGAATGCCGAATCAACGCCGAAGACCCGGCAAACAATTTCGCACCCTCTCCGGGCAAGATTGCCAGATATATTGCACCCGGCGGCCCCGGGGTCAGAGTCGATACCCATGTCTGTCAGGGCTGGACCGTCTCCACAAATTACGACTCGCTGTTCTGCAAGCTTATTGTCTATCAGAAAACTCGAAGCGAAGCCATCGCCACAATGAAAAGAGCCTTGCGAGAATTCGTTATAGAGCCGCTCAAGACGACAATACCCATTTGCCTGGACATTCTCTCACACAACCTGTATGTCAAGAATAAAATCGACACCGGCTTTGTCGAACGACATTTCTGAATTGCCCCCCTACCGGCAGCCAATCCTGTCCTTGCGAACAGGGCTTTTAAGAACTAACCTCTTGCCGTTTTTTCCGGCCCAACCAAATCTTCGTACGTTTCACGTTTTCTTATGACCGCGAATCTGCTGCCGTCCACAAGCACCTCCGCCGCCCGCCCTCGCGCATTGTAGTTGCTGCTCATAGCAAAGCCATAAGCCCCCGCTGTAAAGATTGAAACCAAATCGCCCCGTTTCAGCGGCGGCAGCGCCCGGTCCTGCGCGAAAAAATCAGTGCTTTCGCATATCGGCCCGACCACGTCAACAACTTCCGTGCCGTCCATCCGCAAATTCCTGTCACGCTGCGCAGGCACGAATCTTTTCTCCACTTTGACGGGCCAGATGAAATGAAACGCGTCGTACAACGGCGGACGAATCAAATCGTTCATGCCTGCATCGACTATGGCGAATTTCTTTTCGCCGCCCGTTTTCAGGTACAGCACCTTCGTAACAAGTATGCCCCCGTTTGCTGCAATGCCTTTACCCGGCTCTAAAATAAGCTTCAGGTCTTTGCCCTTCAATAGAGGCGCCACCCCGGCAGCGTACTCGGCCGCCGAAGGAACCGTATCGCTCTCATAGTCCGCTCCGTACCCACCCCCAAGATCCAGTGCTTCCACGGTATGGCCTTTTGAACGAAGTTCTTCTATCAAAGGCAGTACCTTTGACACGGCTTCGCAATAAGGGTCGACCGTCTTGCCGCCCGAGCCTAAGTGAACATGGATGGCACACAGCCTTACGATGCCATTGTCGGCGTAGTCGGCAAATACTTTTTGAGCACGCTCGATGTCAACGCCGAATTTTGTTTCCCTTTTGCCGGTTGTTATGTGTCTGTGGGTCCGGGGGTCAACATCGGGGTTAACTCGCAGCGCGGCTTTGGTTTGTTTGTTTTCTTTTCTTGCCAGCCCAATCAGGTTATCCAGTTCAGCTTCCGATTCGATATTGAAATAGGCGATACCGGCGTGCAGGGCCTCAATTATTTCCCGGTCTGTCTTGCCTACGCCCGCATAGACTACTTTCGACGGGTCGCCCCCGGCCTGCAGCACCCGATACAGCTCTCCGCCGCTCACGATATCGAACCCGCTGCCTGCCTCTGCCATGAATCTCAGGATGTTTACGTTGCCGCATGCTTTGACAGAATAACAAACCATGGTATCAAGTTCGCTGTATGCCTCTTGAATCTTCCGCAGATGGTCCAGGAAGGTCTTTCTGCTGTAAATGTACACGGGTGTGCCGACTTCGGCTGCGAGTCTTTCAACATCCACCCGCTCGGCGAACAGCTTGCCGTCTTTGTATTGGAAATAATCCATATTGTTTCCTCTTAGGCCCGCAGGCGATGGCGGTTGATCTCAACCCTGCGAACGCTCTAAAACAATACTATATGAAATTGTGGCCGGTTGCAAGGCGCCGCCCATGCAGTATTTAACCGCCATTTTGGGAGGGAAAGGACAGGGCTTGTATCGGCCCTGCCGCATACAAATAAAATGGAAGGTTCCACCGTGGCGAGAGAACCTTCCATTTTTGCATAACTTGCCGCTACACTAATCTTGCGTTGCGACGCTCGTCGCCGGCTTCCTGCCGGCGACCCGCCAAAAGCCGCGATTCGTAAAACGCACAAGCTTTTGGCTAAACCGTTACGCTATTTTTTCTTTTTTGCTTTCTTCTTGGATGCCTTCTTCGCTGTTTTCTTTTTTGCCTTCGCCATTATTTTACCACCTCCTTTCGCGGTTTATTAATTGACTTTTGAATTCAAGTTAACTATAATACTAATTTACCCTAAAAAACTTTGTCAAACTAATAATACAAAAAACTAATACTATTGTTACATTTTTTATCGTCCAAAAGTTTAAAAATACTTCATAAAATTTTTTGCTCTTGAAGTTTTACACAAGTGCTTCTATTGTTTATCATACTTCGTATGAAAATGACGAGACTTGCTTTGTTGTCGACGAAGTTTTTTTAGAGTTGAGGTTCTCACCGGGATTTCGCTTGAGCACGGAAAAGCTTATTTTACCGTTATGCGTGTCGAAGCCGTTTTATTTAATCTATAGGCTTGTTTGGCGCCAAGATGTTTCATGCTCGTGTCACCATATATGTGGTTTTGATGTGTGAGAAAAGTTTCAATCGGACGGGGGCCGGGTTGTGTTTTGAAAATCTTTTAGGTTTTTTGACGTTATTTCTGCCCCGAACTTTTTTTGAAAATTTTTCAGTGTGCCGGTTCAACAACACACATTTTGCCTGTTAGTTACTTTATGCCGAAAAGAAAAATAGCTTTGTTTGGCGGCACGTTCGATCCGATTCATCTCGGTCATACTGCCGTCGCCGCCGTTGCACTTGAGCATATTGCCGCAGAGAAAATCATCTTCATTCCTGCCAAGCGCTCCGCCCTCAAAGAGTCTTTCCCGCAGGCGCCCGATGACGACCGACTTAATATGATAGCTCTGGCTATCGAAGACAATGAGAAGTTTCACGTAAGCGACTGCGAATTAAGAAAGCCGCAACCCAGCTATACGCTGGAAACGGTAAGACGCTTTCAGGCCGAGTACGGCTCCGGCGTTTCAGTTTGTTGGCTGGTGGGGGCCGACGCCGTTGATGACCTTGCTCTATGGTATCGAATTGATGAGTTGATTGATGAGTGTGATTTGTGCGTTATGTTCAGGGCCGGCTGCGAACCGCCCGGCTTGCGAAAATTCGAGCCCGTCTGGGGGCCTGAGCGAGTCGATAAACTGCAGCGAAACATCGTCCCGACGCCCTTGATTGATATAAGCAGCACAGAGATTCGTAAGAGACTGGCCGCCGGCCTTGATGTAGCTGATATGCTCCACCCGTCCGTCGCCGACTATATCCGCAAACATCACCTCTACCAGTCAGGCGCCGAGTCTTAGCTCAGGCTCTTGACCGATTTGGCAAGCCAGTCGTACCAAGCGGTCATCCCTGCGCCCGTCTTTGCGGATATCGGCAAGATTTCGATGCTCTTGTTTAATCTGCGCGCATCGGCTCTTACTCTTTCGATGTCAAAATCCACTTGCCCGCCCGGCTCGAGCAAATCGATTTTGTTTATCAGCAGGACCTTTGACTTTGCAAATATGGCAGGATACTTGGCCGGCTTGTCATCACCTTCCGGAACTGAAAGCACAACTATCTTGCCGTTCTCGCCCAATTCAAAAGCTGAAGGACATACCAGATTGCCCACATTCTCTATGAAAATCAAATCCAGGTTTGCGACGGGCAACTTGCCAAGCGCAGCGTTTACCTGAGCCGCTGATAAATGGCACGCCCCGTTTGTGTTTATCTGCGCCGCCGGCGCATTAGTCGCCCTGATTCTTTCGGCGTCTATGTCCGTCTGAATATCGCCCTCGACAACGCCGATTTTGATTTTGCCTTTTAAGTCGTTTATTGTTCTTACGAGGATTGTCGTCTTGCCCGAGCCGGGCGAGGATATTACATTCAGGCACAATTTCTTTTGTTCAGCCAACAACCGGCTGTTCTTGAATGCGTATTCTTCGTTTGCCCCGAGAATCTTTCTACCCACGTTAACTTTCATCATATTACTCCGTTTGGAATTCTATCTCTTCGAGCAGCAAAGGCGCATCTCTGGGTAGTTCGAAATCATCACTGCCGCACTCCGGGCACTTCAGCAGGCAGGCTTCGACGTCAAACTCTTGCCCGCAGTTCTTACACCGTCCCTGTATCGGCTTGTGCTCAATTTCCAGTTTCATACCTTCGCACGTCGTGCCTTTGGCGAGGGCCTCAAAAGCAAAACAAAGTGCTTCGTCATTAATAGCGTAAAGCTTCCCGCAACTGATTTTCGCAGCGACAGGTCTTCCATCATGTTTTTTTGCCTCGGCTGAAATCGCCTTCAGCAGACTCTGCGCGACCATAGCCTCATGCATCAGCAAATCCTCGGCAATTCCCGCCCGTAAGGCATCTGCACTATTCTTCTGCCGCCGATTTTCGTTGTCATTTCAACTATGGGAACATCCCGCGTCTGCACAACTTCCCCGATTATGCCTGCCTCCCTGCCGAGTGTATGCCTTCGGCAGATATTGAGACAACCCTCGGCTGCTTCCGGGGAGACAATTGCCACGAATTTCCCTTCGTTTGCAATTGTTATCACATCGAAGCCGAGCATATCCGCCGCGGCCTGTACGCATGGTTTAACCGGTATATCCGCCTCACGAATCTCGATGCTATGCCCGCTCCCCCTTGAAATCTCGTTTAGTGTCGCCGCCAGCCCTCCGCGCGTGGGGTCCCGCATGAATTTTATGCCCCTGGTATTTTCCAGCAATTGACAGGTCAGTTCGGCAAGGCCGGCACAGTCGCTTCTTAATTGCGATTCAAATTTTATGCCTTCCCGCTGAGAGATAATCGTCATCCCGTGGTCGCCGATGCTGCCGTTGATAATTATTCTGTCGCCGACCTCAATTTTATCGAAACCTAAATCCACACCGGCCAATCTGATTCCAATACCCGCTGTATTTATGAAAATCTTGTCGAGCGCGCCGGCCTCCACGGTCTTCGTGTCGCCCGCAACAATATTGACCCTGTTTTCCTTCGCTGCCTTGCCGATACTGCCAAGGATCTTCTCAAACAATTCAAATTCGAAACCTTCTTCAATTAAAAGCGACAGACTCAGTGCGACCGGCCTCGAACCTGCAACAGCCAGGTCATTTACCGTCCCGCATACCGCCAGCTTGCCGATGTCGCCGCCATTAAAGAAAAGGGGTTTTACCACATAGCTGTCTGTAGTAAAGCACACCGACTTCGAAGCCAGGTCCAGCTTCGCCGAATCAGCCAGTTCAGCCAGAGTGTCATTGTTGATGCCCGGCAGAATATGACGCCGAATTAATTCATCGCTCAATTGACCGCCGCCGCCGTGCGCCAGCAGGATTGTATCGTGTTTACCCCGGTTCATTGCTTTGTGTTTCTCGTTCGCCCATACTTGAACCACGCCGCACATGTGCCTTCAGAGCTTACCATGCACGGCCCAACCGGCGACTGCGGCGTGCAACTCTTCTCAAACAGGGCGCACTCCGGCGGCTCTATCAATCCGCAAAGTACTTCCCCGCATCGACAGCCTGTTGAGTCCTCCGCAGGCGCTTCGGTAATCTCGAAACGTTTAAGGGCATCGAACCGGCCGTATTTATCTCTAAGCCTCAACGTGCTTTCTTGTATTTTCCCCAGTCCGCGCCAGTAGCCGTCAACCGGCTCGAAGCACTCGTTGATTATTTTCTGTGCGGTCGGATTCCCCTGCTCGGTCACTACCGCGGTGTATACTGACTTTATTTCTGCCTCGCCGGCCGCAAGCTGCCGACAGATTTCACCAAGCCCTTCGATGATTTGCATCGGCTCAAAACCCGCCACCACGCACGGCCTGTCGAAGCGTTCCGCTATTTCTGCAAAAGCGCGGTAGCCGATAATCACACTGACATGCCCGGGACACAGAAACGCATCTATATTATGATTCTTCTCCGACACCAGCGCCCGCATCGCCGGCACCACCAGCTTGTGCCCGCTCAAAATGCAGAAATTGTCAACGCCTTCTGCCGCCGCCTGTTTCACCACCACCGCGGTAGATGGTGCGGTGGTCTCGAAACCTATCGCCACGAACACAACCGTTTTGCCGCGGTTGTCCTTTGCCAACTGCAGTGCGTCTTCGCTGCTCAGGACTACCTTCACATTCGAATGGGGCTGCTTTGTTTCGAGCGAACCGGTTTTTCCCGGCACGCGAACCATATCGCCGTATGTGGCAATCAAAACGTCACGCCGCTCGGCCAACTGCAGGACAATATCGATATAGCTCTGGTCGGTAACACACACCGGACAGCCCGGCCCCGACAGCAGTTTCAAGTTGTCGTGCAAAGTTGACCTTATGCCGGTGCGAAAAATCGAGACCGTGTGCGTGCCGCAAACCTCCATTATGTTTATCTGCCGACCAAGCCTCTTGCAGGCGTCATCCATAACCTTCTGGGCTCTGTAAATCCTCTCAAGCATAAAAACGAAACCTAACCGGAAACTTTATCCTGGGTCTCTTCGAAATCGTCTATTTCCCTCAGCAGATCCCAGGTCTTTTTGGCCTCTTGTTCATCCACAAGCGATATGGCAAAACCGGCGTGTATCAACACCAGGTCCCCCAGCTTCGCTTCCGGCAGCAGTGTGGTCCTTGCCCGCCAGCGGTTGCCCATCGCGTCAACTACCGCCTTGTCCCCTTTTAGCTCAACTATTCTTGCCGGTATTGCCAGACACATGACCGGTACCTCATATCCTGCATTTCGCCAGCCTGGCGGCTATCGCCGCCTGCCCAAGAGATATCCCCCCATCATTGGAAGGGACCTCGCGGTTAAATAATACGACAAAATCATTCTGCTTCAAGAGCCTGATCAGCCGATTGGTCAAATACCTGTTGCAGAACACCCCGCCGCTTAATGCGACAGTGTCCAAACCTGTCTTCTTTTTGGCCTCTTTAGCCATCTCCAGCAGGGCCGCAGCGATACAGTTATGGAACTTCGCCGAGATGCCCCCCCGCTGGGTCTTGTTTTTTATATCTTCAATCATCTGCTCTATCATCTTACGCAGGTCAAGCTGCAGCGGTTCACCGGCCCGCCTCAGCAGGTCGAAACCGTAGCTTTGCCCAACCTCGGCGTCGATTGCCGCCTCCAGGGCCATCGGAAGCTGCGCTTCAAAATGATTGTAGTTTCCCAGTCCCGCCATTGCGGCGACCGCGTCGAAAACCCGCCCGAGGCTCGAAGTGTCCGATGTGTTGACCTCTTTTTTGATTTGCTCCAATATGACCTTCTGCTTATCAATGTCCGGCTCAATTTGCTCAAGCAGCCATTGAAATTGCCCTAAGTTAAAATCCTCACCGCATGTCTTCTTTAGCAGTCCCAGGACAGGCCTTATAGCTTCTTTGCTTGCCTTGTCGCCGCCCGCCAGCGGATAGTATTCCAGATGCCCGAATCGCTCGAAATCCTCGAGCGACGCAATCATGCACTCACAGCCCCAAATCGCACCATCTGTGCCGTATCCTGTCCCGTCACACTCAAGCCCAATGACCGGCCCGCTCAGGTTATGCTCGACCAGAACAGAAGCAATATGGGCCCAGTGATGCTGAATCTGAATGACCCTGTCGGCCGGCAGTGAAAGCGCATATTGCGTTGACAAATACCCTGGGTGAAGGTCACACGCTATCACCTTTGGCTCAACCTCAAAAAGTTTACGGAGATGCTCAATCGAATTTATGTAATGATGATAAACCTCCGCGTCCTCAAGGTCGCCTATGTGTTCGCTGCATATTAGCTGGTTCTGTTTTACAAAGCAGAACGTATTTTTCAAATCAGACCCGGCTGCGAATATGTCCCGCTCGCAGGTTTCTTCAGCCAGTACCGGCGTCGGAACATAACCCCTTGCCCGCCTTAAAGGCACGGGCTGTCCATGGATAAAATGCACAATCGAGTCATCAACCCGCCGATAGATTTCCCTGTCGTGCATCAGGAATGCGTCCGCCACGCCGCCCAGCCTTTCCAGCGCCTGCTCATTCTTACATATCAACGGCTCATCTGAAATGTTTCCGCTGGTCATCACCAGAACCTTTATGCCTTCTGCAAACAGCAGATAATGCAGCGGTGCGTAGCACAACATAAAACCAAACGTATTGACCCCCTCGGCGACCGACGGCGCTATCGCCGCATTTTTCTTTTTTGGCAGCAGGACAATCGGACTCTCAGGAGTTTTCAAAATCTTCTCCGCAAGTTCGCTCACAATCGCATATTCCCTTACCTTCTCAATTGAACCGCCCATCATCGCGAAAGGCTTGTGGTCTCGCCTCTTGCGATTGCGCAGTCTCTGCACCGCTCCGTTGTTCAGCGCATCAACCGCCAAGTGAAATCCCCCCACGCCCTTAATCGCGACAACCTTCCCGGCTCGAAGCAACCGTGCCGTTTCGGCGATTGCATTGTCGGCCTGTCTTTCTATGGGTTTTCCTTCGCTGTCGGCCAGCCATATCCTGGGCCCGCACTTTTCGCATGCAACCGGCTGGGCGTGAAAACGGCGGTCGGCCACGTCACTGTATTGAGCTGAGCACTTGTCGCACATCGCAAAGACCGACATCGTCGTATTCGGCCGGTCGTAAGGAATAGTCCGAACGATTGAATACCTCGGCCCACAGTTCGTGCAGTTTATAAATGGATATCGATACCGAAAGTCCTGCTCGTTCCCCATCTCCGCGAGGCAGTCCCGGCAGACCGCCATATCCGCCGTAACCTGCGCCAATGCCGTTCCCTCCGACTCACTTTCCGTGATGACGAACCGGTTGTCGCCCTCGATTACCCCTATGTCAAGTGCTTGGCAGCTCTCAATCTGTGCCAGAGGAGGCTTGTCGTCGCCTTGAAGCCGGGACAGGAACGTACGGATTTTTTCGGCTTCTCCCTGCAACTCGATGGTTACGCCTTTGGCGTCGTTATAGACATTCCCCCACAGACCCAGCGTTCGCGCTATCTTATAAACGGCAGGCCTAAAACCAACCCCCTGTACGCGGCCCGTTATGAATATCCTTTGTCTCTTTACCAAAACTCTTAATCTTCACCTGTAAGCGCTGTCGATATGAACTGTTGGCCAAACCGGAACCCAGGGAACATTATATTGTAATCTGCCGACAAAGACAATTACCGAAGGACGGGGGCTTGAGCCGATAAACGACCACCCCCCAAAAATTATTTGCCAAAAACGCGATGTTCTGCTAATATTGTGTAAACTTGGGGCCTTAGCTCAGTTGGGAGAGCGCTTGCATGGCATGCAAGAGGTCGTGGGTTCGAATCCCATAGGCTCCATTTTTTCACGCCTTCTTAATAGTGGCGGGGGTAGCTGTAGAAATTATAGGACGGTGGTCGTTTCTCTATGATGGGTGTTTTGGATGGTTCGGTCCTGTCTAAGTCAGTGTACTGCACGAGGGCAGATGCCGCTACCGCCCTGTGATTCTTAACACGGCCAGGATAACTAAAAGGCAGCCCAGAAGCAATGCGGCTCGCAATACGCGCATCAACTGTGTTCGCGGTTGCACAAACCGCCACACAAAGGCCCAAAGAGCCCCAATAAGCAGTATGCGCAAAACAAACGATACCGTGTTTCCAAACATAACGAGATTATACCCTATTTTAACAGTCCAAGTCAAGCATATTTTGCCCAAATTAACAGGTAGGCAGTCAAGGAATGGCTAAATTTGAGCCTCATGAGATGCTTACCATGGGCATAAATCGCCGGTTATTTGCCTCTTTTGCGCGTTGCGGAAGTGTCCGGCAGCTCTTTCGGCTTTCGGCATAGTAAACTAAACGGCACATAAATTCGGGCGACTTTGCGCAGGGGCGCCCGAAGCCGGCTGGCCCCCTGATATGGTTGCCAAACCGCGATTTCAGTACTGAAAAGCGTCTATTGGCGGTGTTTTTATCGAAGGGTTGCAAATCGCAGGATTCTTCCGCGCGAGATATATTTTAGTATTTCAGGTATAAATATTAAAGGAATCCGGAAAGCTAAGCCGAACAAGATGCCTAAGGATGTCGGTAGCTTTATGGTTTTTTTTAAGGAGAGTCAGGTATGCATTTTCTGGAAGAGACAAAAAGATGGCTTGGTGAGATTACCGAAATTGCTCTGTTGTTGATTGCCCTGGGGGTCGCGGTCGAAATCCTGTTTGGCAGTTCGGTTATCTTCTTCGGGAGCATTGTGGGCAATCTCACCGCTCTGCTCAATACCCTCGGCCAGAACGGCCTTGCCGGTCTGTTCGCCCTGGGTATCATCGTCTTCCTGTTTCAAAGAAGAAGAACCGTCCCTGCGTAGGCCCACATTTGCTCGACATCTTCTGAAGTGACACAGGTCAAGGCTTTTTGTTGAGCGGAGTGCGGGCAGCCGTCTGTGAATGGAATTAGCGGAGACAGACGATGTTTGCCTCACAAGCCTTGAGCGCGAAGTAGGAATTGCTGATACGGCCGCTCCGTGCAGGATGAATGTCTTGCACGAGCGGCCTTTGTCTAAAAGATTGCGACTCTTGGGGGGTCGTATGGGCCGGTCACAAATCGCACCCGCTTACCCGGCGTTCAACAGCAGTCAGGTAATGCCTGAAGCAGTACAGCTTGTTAATAATAGTCTTTCATTCCCTGCATCCAGAGCGGCCAGACCGGCAAGTGGTCAGTGCCCGTCGGCCACTTGCTGTGCCACTTAAGCAGCCAGAGTCGCTTAAGCCCTACCCTTTCCACGTGCCAGTCGGCAAAAAGGACGTTTATCGCCTCCATATGCCGGTTCAAACACCGGTCCTTTATCTCGTTCTTATCGCCGCCACCAGTAGGAGGATAGATCTCGCCGTCTTAATATAGGAGGTTGGTCGCTCGGCTGCGGAGAGTCTTCATCCTGCGCCGAGTCGCTGAATATCGGTATGTAAGCCGCGCCCCGCACCGTCACTTTCTCCCAAAGCTTGCCCTCCCTGCCGCCGTCCTTGTTCTGAGTCATAAACATATTTATCCCGTAGCTGCCAATAAACAACTCATCGCCGCCATTTGTCTCCTTCCAGTCTGCCCACGCATGAAATTTCCCGCCTGGTTCATAGTCTCCCATGGCGGGCTCAACTTTCGGCTTCCACGCGGCGTGGCAGCGAAGCACATCCTTGGCAGCGTAGTACGGGCGCAACGGCACTACCCAGTCCCAGCTTTCGGTGAGCTGCCCATTGTTATCATCGGTGTACATCTTCCATATAATGGCCCATTGATGCAGCGTGCTCATGCAGGCCGCGGCCTTGGCCTGGGCCTTTGCCTTGTTTAATGCCGGCATCAGTATCGACATTAATAGCGCGATAATGGCTATTACCACCAGAAGCTCTATCAGCGTAAAGCCTTCTCGTTTTTGCATCGCTGCTCCTTTCCGGCCATACCTTTGCCCGGTAGCCATGATACATAATATAGGATGCGCGGGCAAGCTTACCTGTTCCGTTGATTCTGTCTGTTTTCATGCCCCTGGCATACAGGCAGTATCATACGTTTACGCGGCGTTTCCCGTGCAAACCCGCCCGAAAACGCCCCCCTAAGGCGCAATTCATACACAACCGTGTCCGGCCGATTATTCAACCGCAGGCTGATTGGAAAAGTCGGTTTCTTAAACCTGCGCCCTCTGCTTTTGTGCAATGGACAATTCTCAGTAGTCTTTCATTGCATACATCCAATGTTTCGGCTCATTCCACTCTGCCGGCTGCGGGTCATTCACTTTATACCCGCGATGCCACCTCAGCCGCCACAGTTCCTTTAGTCCCATCCTCCTGCAGGAAAAATCCGCAAAAGCGCCGTTGACGTGCTCCATGTGCCGGTTCAGGCAGAAACGCCGCATTTCACTATTGAGAACGCCGTGTTCGGTCATCATATCCGGATACGGAGGCGGTTTATCTACCTTTAACGGCCAGCCGTCCCATATCCCGCAGTCCGCAACCATCGGTATCGTAGCTGCAGGTTTGACGCTGACTGTCCGCCAGTTGTCGCCAACCGGGCGGCCGAACACTTCGCTCTCTCCCGGCGCGGGATTGGCAAGCCAGCCGTTCAGGCCGTAACTGCCGTACAACGGTTCGGCAACCGTGCCGGGGTTCCAGGCATAGAATGTGCCGCCTGCTTCGTAGTCGGTATTATACCTGACTCTCCTGGCCATCGGGCAAAGGTGCAGTTTGTCGTCGGAGTAGTATGGTCGGAGCACCTCCATCCACGCCCAACCGCCTGTGATTCCCTCATTGCCGGCAAGGAAATACCCGTTGTTCTCGCCGGTGTACATCGAAAGGACGATTGCCCATTGATGCAGGTTCGACAGGCATACCGCCGCCTTGGCCTGTTGCTTCGCCTTGCTCAATGCGGGCATCAGTATCGACATCAGCAGCGCAATTATCGCGATGACCACCAAAAGCTCGATTAGCGTAAACCCCCGCCTTTTGTGCACGGCCATCCTTCCGCCCTCTCTACGCGATTACGGCAATTTTTGTCAGCAGCACACGCTCTTGTCCGGTTGCCAGACACACATCTACTAACACACAGACAACTAAAAAGGCGGACCCCTCTTAATAAGGCCGCCCTTTTTGTGTGCCGCACTTGTCCTTATACTATGGAGCTATCGATATCATGGAGCGGGGGCTATCGGGTCCGGCACGTCGTTCATCCAAGCCGGCCACACCGGAAGAGAAGGGTTGCCGCCGGCAATCTCGCCAACGGAAGGCCACTTCTTGTGCCACTTAAGCAGCCACAGCTCCTTAATCGTCTTTCTCCCAATCGACCAGTCCATCCAGAGAATATTCACGTAGTACGGAGCGTGTCGCTTGATACAGGGACGCCGCAGCTCGTTTGCCGACCCCGGCGTCCAAAAATCCTGCTCTGTTGGGAGCGGCTGGTCCTGGACACCCTGCGGATACATGTCCTGCCACTGGGAGTCCATCCATGTGGGAACATACGCGGCGCCTCTTACATTCGGAGTGCACCAGTGTCTATCATCCGACTTCTCTGAAACCCACAGGTTAATTCCATAGCTGCCCGTGGCATAAAACTCGTCGGTGCCGTCGTCGTCAAGGTCATACATGTTGTCCCATGCGGCGTAGGGGTTTATTCCCCCCCCTGGCTTGTAGTAACGCGGCACATAACCGATCTTAGTTGCCATCGGACACATCCACAGCTTCGGATTCAGAGTCGAAGCATAATTCACTGATACGAACCCGGGCCAATTCACAGAATTGTCTCTATCCATCCAATAGCCCGCCTTCGATACTATTTGGTCAGGCTTATACGTGTTATGGACCTCGTCGTCGGTAAACATTTTCCAGATAAGGCCCCATTGGTGCAGGTTGCTCACACAGATAGCGTCCTTTGCCTGCGCCTTCGCCTTGCTCAGAGCCGGCATCAGCATCGCCATCAATAACGCGATGATTGATATTACCACCAAAAGCTCTATCAGCGTAAAACCCTTTCGTCCTTTCATAATACTGCCCCTTTCTTTCTTCTAACAAACTCCTTAAGTACGACTTAATCTGTTTTCACCTTGCCTATTTTATCACACAGCCGCCGCAAATTCAAGCAAACAATTCGCGGCCTTCAACCTTATTTGTCTATTTTCTTTGCTGCAGCATCTGGGCCTGAAGCCTTATCAACTCCTCCGCGCTCACTTCAGCTTCACGCAAATCGCTGAAGATTACCCTGTACCTGTCGTCGGATATCTTCCATTGCATCAGTACCGAGTTACTGTCATTTCTGTCGGCGCCTTCGCCGTAGAACACGACGTCCTTGCCCTGTTGAGTCAGATACTCACAGAGCCTTGACATGCTGGTCAGGTCGTTGTTGCTGACGTTCCTGCCGCCCAGACAGTACCTTATCAGCAGCTTGCCGTCCTGATATATACCGCTGCCTGTCGGGTTCGGTCCGCCAAAAAAGCTCGCCAATAAAATCATCGTGATGATTATCGCCGCCGCCGCGGCCAGTTTGCTTACCCTCAAATCGATTATTATGTTGACAGTATCTATGCCCTTCCTGTAAGGGATAAGCCTCGACGGAATATGCTGCTTTATCTGTTCGGCCAGCTCCGGCCGGACCCTTTCCGCGGTTCGCTCTGCCAGTGCATTCAGCAACTTGCCTACTTTTTCTTCTTCCATAGCCCGCTCTGCCTCTTTTTCTTCTATTTTACGCAATCTGCTTTTTCAAACCCTTTAACGCTCTGCTGAGCCTGCTCTTAAAAGTGCCTTCTCTTATACCCGCCGCTTCGGCTGCCTCCGAAATCGTCAGATGCTGCATATAATGCAGAACAACCGCCTCCTTCAGTTTTCTCGGAAGCTGGCCCACGGCAGCCTTCAGCCGTTCGATTTCCTCGAAGTCGTCGGTGTCGCCTTCAGTCTCATCCGGTATATCAAATCCTTCGATACTCCCTGTCTCCTGGCCCTTGTGCCTGCGCCAGTGAAGCCTGGAAACATTGCCGGCAATATGATAAATCCAGCTATTCAAAGCCCCGTCATTTCTCAACTGCCCAATATGCTGCCAGGCCTGAAGAAAACTCTCCTGCGTCAGGTCCTCGCTGACTTGCCCGCTATGGCCCAGCCTGCGCATAAACAGGTATATCTGCCAGTAGTATATATCGACAAGCTCGGCGGCCGCTTCATGACTTCCGGCTCTCAGCCGGGCGGCAAGCGAATTCAGCCTTTTATCCAAATCCACCTCTTTTCTGCCGAACCATGCCTGACCGTTTATACGATGCGCACAACCGGCCATCTGTTCCGTTAATTTTGCTTTTTTTCTTATTTACTTTCGTTATGGCCCATTTTTTGGCACAAAAACAGTGTATCCAAAAGCTGATTCTATTGCAATATAAAAGCCTCGGAGGTAAAGTGTGAGCAGGACCCACGGGCGCCCGTAGCTCAGTAGGATAGAGCGTCGGTTTCCTAAACCGAAGGCCGCAGGTTCGAATCCTGTCGGGCGTAATAAAAACGCGGTTTTTTGCCCCGGCCTGAAAAACACTTGCTTTTGCCTCGTTCGCTAATCGCCACAAAGACAAGGACTTGAAGCTGCTTATGGGACGTTTACCGTACCGCGCGCTGAAGCAGGGGGGCAGCGTTTGAAAAAAAGCCGCAAGAACATTGCAATAAAAGGCGTACGTGACCTTTATGCGTGCCCCAGCTGCGCCTTGTCTGTTGTCGCTGGTGGTTTAATTCCTGAAAGAAAGCTCCGGGCCAGAAATTCAAATTCTGCAAAAATTGCTTGCGGCACCCGTATTTTTTGGATAAACAAGTAAGCTTATTAGCCTTAGCCGTATCGCTTTGAGCGTTATAGCTTGAAAAACAGTATTCGGCCGGCATTGTTTGGAGTCAAGAGGGTCAGCGCACGGTCTTTTGTTGGGAAGGGAATGGATAATGCCTGAATCTTACGGGACAAAGAGGGCCCGACGGGGCGCCAAACGCTTGTCTACCAGGTCGATACATGCGGGCGAGCCAAGAAAAAAATATGCCGATTCGTTGACGACCCCCATTGTTCAGACTTCTACATACACATTCAGAAACAGCAAAGCAATCGAGGATTACACAAAAAAGGGCAAGGAGCATTTTGAGTACGGCAGATACGGCAATCCCACTGCAAAAATTGCTGAAGCACGCCTGGCCGACCTTGAAAGTGCCGACGACTGCGTTGTTTTCTCTTCCGGAATGAGCGCCATCACCACCACCATTCTTGCCTTGATTCAGTCGGGCGACCATATCGTTATCACTGACGACAGCTACAAAAAGACGCTGGAATTCTGCCAGTCTTACCTGAAGCAGTTCGGCGTTGAGTGCACCATCGTTCCGTTCGGGGATTATGAGGTGCTTGAGAAAGCGATCAAGAACAACACGCGTTTTATATTTTCCGAATCACCGACCAACCCTTATTTGAATATCTTCGACCTTGTCAAGATAAAGAAAATAGCCGACAAATACAACGTCCTGACCCTCATCGACAGCACCTTTAGCACGCCTTTGAACCAGAGGCCTATCGAGTTTGGGATGGACCTTGTGCTCCAGAGCGCCACCAAGTATCTCGCGGGCCACAATGATATTCTCGCCGGCGCCGTTCTCGGAAGCAAAGAGCTTATCGAGAAGGTGCGAAACCTGCATAAGTCAATGGGCGGGCTGATTGACCCTCACTGCTGCTATCTGCTCCTGCGCGGCCTTAAGACGTTTCCGCTGCGCGTCCAGAAACAGAATGAATCCGCCCTGAAGATTGCCCGCTTTCTCGAAAATCACCGCCGCATCGCAAAAGTCTACTATCCTTTCCTTGAAAGTCACCCACACTACAGAATTGCCAAACAACAGATGAGCGGCGGCGGCGGCGTCGTTACATTCGAAATAAAGGGCAACATCAATACTGCGAAAAGATTTCTCGACGCCCTGAAATTGTGCTACATCGGAGCGAGCCTCGGCGGCGTCGAAACGCTGATAACGCATCCGGCAATGGTAAGTTATTACGACTATACCAGAAAGGAACGCTATAGGCTGGGAATCACCGACACCCTGTTCAGACTCGCCGTCGGAATTGAAGACGTTGAAGACCTGATTGACGACCTCGACAGAGCTCTGAAACAGTGATAATAGGCCCGTCTTTCGTCCTTGCCAATAGCTGCTGGATTTCTCATTGCCGAACCGCTGAGAGACATCCCCATCGATATTTGTTCTGTGCGGGCGCAAAAGTCGCTTCTTTGGCTTCGTTCATCTGTGCATTTCAGTGGCTATATATATTCTTAGCGGACACAGGCAGGAAGACCCGCTTCCGAAAGACAGTGAGAACTTGCAGTCGTGCGCGTTTTGTTCCAGACACTCGAGCAGCCCTTGTGTTCCAATGTCCTTTATGCTTCCAACGTTCTCAAAAGACGATTTGCAGCATTCGAAATCTTTTGGACAATCGATCTCACGTGTGATTTTTTCTATTTCTCTTTTCTGGTCTTGTGTGATTTCCATAGCTGCTCTGGCGCGACTTGTAATGCTTAAGTGGGAGAAAAACAACACGAGTAAAACAGTATCAACACCTCCTTGCGCATGGTTAATTCCGCTTTTATTGTCGTCCTGCCGTTCATCCGGCTACTGAGGCGGCACAACGTTCGTCCCTGTGCGTACCCGCGTCGGCTGACGATGCTTCCCGGAATGGACATGGAACGATTTGCCATTTTCAAATTTTCTCTTGTTTATACTGACCGCTAAACAAACCAATTATATGTTGTCGTGGCTCGCGAGCAAGGAAAAAAAGCCGGGCATTTGAGTTTAGTGCTTGCCTGTGAGTATAGGGATGCTCACAAAGTTCTCAGGCGAAAATGATAGGCCGAAAATGAGAATTGATTTTTTGCCGGTTGCGTGCGGACTTTGCCCCTTTGTTCCGCGTAGGCCGCTTGTCGTTTCTCGCCAGGGGTCCAAGAATCCTTGAATGCCTTTTCACTTCAGCACGACTGCTAATCCACCTCCGCACACCCAAAGCGCAAGCCTCTCCCGCTCTCTGAAGTCAAACCTTATTCCGGCCTCGGGCAATCACCCGCAAGCTCGGCGTCCGTTTTCTTCCAGTTTGCCTTAAGTATCCCAAGATCACCCACGTCGACCCTGTAGTTCGCCCGCAGAGACGGAGCCGTGTGGTCGATATCCGCGCACGGGTCAAGAGTCGGGTCGGAAATTCGCTTCAGCCAGTTTGTTATGATTCTGTTCAGGTCGCCAGTGTAAACACGGTAGTAATAGGGGTAACCTGAAGTCTCGCCGTCAATATCACCGTCACATTGATAGCCCGAACCGTAGGGCGGTGCGCACCAGCAATCCACCTGGTTGAAATTGCGTTTCTTGTACTGCACGAAATCAGCGTACGCAGGGTCGTCCGTCGGATAGCAGTATTCTATAGTGACCTTATAGTCTTCCACCTCGCCGTCTTCGGCCGGCCCCGTAGGTTTCAGCCGGCCCGCCGTACTCAAGCGGAACCGCGCGTAACTCTCTCCCGCAGCAGCCCAGCCCGGCACATTGAATGACAGCACATTCCAGCCCGCCACCAGAGGCAGACTCTCAAATATCTGCTCGCCTTCATCATCCCAATCCCCGTCTCCGTTAAGGTCCACCCAGGCGTCGAGCAAACCGCTCGCCGAAGCTGACACGTAAACGTCCGCGGCATATCCCGGTAATATTTTCGACAGAAACAAAACGCCGTCTTCATCGTCTGTCAGGTTCATATCATCCCCGTCTGCCGAAATCATTGGCTGACCGTCCGTTTCTTTGTCTGCCAGTCGGCCAAGAAAGAGGCTCGTGCCTGTTTTGTGCCTCGCGCCGTTATCAGCCAGACGTGTCGGATACGGCGGCGGACAGTCACCGTAGTCCCCCTCCCAGACTTGTTCCGGCGAAACAGTCACGCTGTCAAGCGTTTCAAACCATTCGTTCACCAAAGTTATTCGAATATCTCCGTATGTCCCCTGGCGCTGGAGGATGATATTATCAATCAGTTTTCCGGCTGCGGGGGCCGGCGGCGTCCGCGAATCAATCAGATCCCAGCTCGAAAAGTCCGCAAGGTCGGGCATATCCAGCAGCTCCCTCATCGCATCAAGCCGCTCCTGAAGCTCCGGTACGTTCGGTACGTTCACATTGTCTTCCGGGTCCCTGTAAGCGGCCCTGTTACCGGGATAAACCATAGTGTGACCGTCAATCGAGCCCGGCCCCAGAACCAGTATCCACCCGGTTGGATTGACTTCTGTTCCGTCGCCCCACATGCTTATACCCATGCTGGTAAGCACCTGCCCGTTTGGACCTGCCGCAATGTTGCTGTCCCCCTCGGTCATGGGTTCGTTCACCGCAAGCCACAGCCTCGACTTGGTTGCCGGGGACGTTCCCACAACAAATGTCCTTGCTTGTACCGCCGATGCTATTGCAAACACTGACATCAAAACCAACACCCTTTTCATCATAAATTCCCCTGTGCAAAAAAGACCCACATCCGACGCTTGCTTTGCGATGAGACAGACTCAATGGCTAAAGCACGCCCCTCCTTCGGCCCGCCAAACTCTGGCCAGCCCGAATTCTCACCCCCCTGTGACGAAAGGCTCCAATTCAATATATTACCAATTACAAGTTCTTTTGGCAAGAGCAACGCTCACGAATAACCGTCCCGCGCCACAACAGAAACCAAAAAAAGAATTGGCAAAATGACAGAAACATCAAAAAAATGTGTTGCGCCGTACAAGACCGGTCGCCATCCATCTTGCCACAGCCTGCCTTGATAACTTCTTTCATACCAATGGTTATGCTCCGGCAGTCTCGGATGGGCCTATTTCTTGTAAGTCTTTTTCGGGTCGTACGCCTTTGCCGCTATAAACTCGAGCTCTTTGCCGCCTTTCTTGAGCGCGCGGTAAAAGCACGATTGGTAACCCACGTGGCATTGCCCGGCCTCAACGCTTACTTTCAGGACTATGCAGTCCTGGTCACAATCGACCAGTATCTGCTCTACTTTTTGGACATGGCCGCTCTGTTCACCTTTTTTCCATAATTTCCCGCGCGACCGGCTGAAGTACGTGGCATACCCGCTTCCAATGGTCGCCTCAAGCGCCTCCCGATTCATATAGGCCGCCATCAGAATCTGCCCCGTCTTGGCGTCCTGGGCTATGGCCGGTATAAGCCCGTTCTCATCGAATTTCGGAGTGAATTCCAATCCCTCTTCTATGCTTTGTTTTGTCGCCACCTCTTGGGCCTCCTAAATTCCTATTCCTGGCCGCTTCTTGCTTCGCACTCGTTTTGCGCCGTGGAGCCTTGGCTCTTGCCGGATAGACTTTTACACGTTATTATCTGCAAAAACAAGTTTTTTAAGGCAACTGCTTCAATGCCCAACGACAAAGGCAAGAAAAGTAGCCATATATTCATCTACCTCCGTATCGCGGTTGTCGTGCTCGGAGTCGCTTATGGGGTATATTGGGTTTCCCGGGAGCAGAGATGGCCGAATCTGACAAAAATCTTCCTACAAATGAATCTGTGGATTTTTGTGGCCGCTCTGGTCATCTTTGTTATCAGCCAGGTGCTGGTAGGATTGCGATGGTGGCTGCTGCTTAGAACTCAATCCGTTTTTATCGCGTTCTGGGCGGCGGTCAAACTGCATTTCCTGGGCCTTTTCTATAATAATTTTATGCCGGGCGCGGTAGGAGGCGACGTAATCCGCGCCTGGTATGTTACCAGGCATACCGATAGAAAATTCGAGGCGGCTTTGAGCGTATTTGTTGACAGGGCAATAGGCCTGCTGGGAACACTGGCAATTGCTGTTTTCTTCTACACCCTTTTTCTACGAGGTCGCGGGGTCGAAAAGCTCTCCACCAGCGATAGCGGCTTGTTCCAATCTGTCGTCGAGCACAAGCGGATTCTTGTCTGGCTCGTTGTCGCCGGGGCTGCGACTGTCGCCCTGCTCTTGCTGCACCCCAAAGGCAGGCCCATATTGACAAGAGTCTGGCTTCGTATCTGCACGCTGACCGCAAGGGTGGTAAGGAAAATGACGGATTCGATAGTTGTCTACTGCAGAAAACCGCTTGTTGTTCTTGTGGCATTCGCCCTCACCGTTTTTTTGCAGATTCTGACGATTGCGGGCTTCTGGTTCCTTGGAGCAAATCTGGGTGTTGACGTCAGCCTGATATATTACTGTGTCTTTTTCGCTTTGGTCTGGGTCTTGGGAGCTGTCCCCGTCAGCATCGGCGGGGCCGTGGTGATAGAATTTTCTCTGGCGGCCCTGTTTGTGAAGTTTGCCGGCGTCGGCGCCGAGGCCGCCAGCGCTCTGGCGCTGTCCCAGCGAGCCGTGTGGATGCTCGCTTCTTTGCCGGGCGCCCTAATACACCTGATAGGCGCCCACTTGCCCAAGGCCCTCTCTATAGAAGACTACGGCCAATCCTGACCAGGCCTGTCGAAACGCCGGCCCGATTTCGCGCCGCACGCCTATTCCGCTCTTGAGGCCGCGCTCTATTTTAGAGCGTCTAACAGAATAAGTGTCGTTGCGAGCAGAAAAAGCCTGCCCTGGGCCGACCCGAAGGGCCGCAGGCGGCGCGGCAATCCGGGGCCATCCGCAAGGCGAAAGCCCATTTTGTCAGAAGCCCTTTCATAACCTCCCAGATGGGCCGTTTTTAGCCCTGCAAACGCGATTTCTTGAGGTTCTGAAATATGCTGTAGGGATTCCTGGTTTGTCGCGAGATTTGACTTGTGCCGGGTTTCCTATTTGAAGCAGCGCGCAAAACGGAAATTTGACGGGTCGAATAAATTTCAGCAAAAATTTAGGGAACAAAAGGCTGGGTTTGCGCATCTCTATTCAAAAAGGCAGTGAGAATACCGGGCTTTTTGCCGTTTTTTCAAAAAACTGTGAGCAACTACTTGATTTTTCTAATCTGATGCATTATAAGTGTGATTGACACAAAAACATGAGCCATGCAGCTAAGCTGTTGGTGAATATGGACGTAACACTCGTTTCGTTTGTCACACCCGAATGGTCGCGAAAGCGGGACGTATTGAGTTGATGCGACTCCGCAGATAGGCAATAGTTGGGGAAACCCTGATTGGAGAAGGAAGGAGATAATAAAACTATGAACAAGCGAGAAGGTTTTACGCTGATAGAGCTGTTGGTGGTGATAGCCATAATTGCCTTATTGATGTCGATGCTCGTGCCGGCGCTGAATAAGGCAAAGGCTCAGGCAAAGTCGGCGGCTTGTCTTTCCAACCTGCATCAGTTGGGTCTTGCCGCCCAGATGTTTTTGAGCGACCATGAAGGTCAGTTGTCGGACGACCTCGGCAGCCTCGGGTTCCTGCCCGGCGGACGTGATAGTCAGGGCAGAGTCGATGAAAAGATGTGGCCTTACTATAAGAACGTGAAACTCCTTCTGTGCCCAAGCGCCACAAAGCCGGCAGTGTCCCTTCCAATACCCCCAACGACGACGGAGATGGAAGAAGAAGGAGTCCAGGGTGGAAAGTTTAATGCCTCTGCGGACTGGCACTGGGCTCAGGATATCACGTGGGAGAAGGTGCCCCCCCCGGGTAGGTGGTACCTGCACAGCTACGCGAGAAACGGGTACATAACCGGGAACACCGAGAATGTCCGGGGTACGTGCGAGACCGGCGAGTATTCAAAACTGCCGACGCCGCCGGACGGCGGGCCGAGGTCCTGGGGATGCGTGGACGTGTTGGCGGCTAAAGGGGCGGCTCAGGTCCCGCTGTTTCTCGACTCCGGGGGCGGCGGCGGTTCTTCCTGCGAGAACGATAAGCCTCCCGAATATGACGGCCAGCTTTACTACCACAAGCCGATGAATATAAACGAAATCAGGAGCTTTTGCATCAATCGCCACAACGGCTACATCAACGCTGTTTTCCTCGATTTCCACGTCAGCAGAGTCTCGCTCAAGGGCTTATGGATGGTGAAGTGGTGTCGCTACTGGAACTATGGCATCGAAGCATTTCCACTGCCCACCGACTGGGACAACCCGAATCATTGGATGTACGGCATGCCGTTTGAGTATTAATAAATCTGCCCTCCGGAGCGGCTGCTCCGCGACAGACCATAGATTAGCCGCTATGGATGGGTAGTGCGCCGGAGTATTGACGCCCTGCCGGTCAATGTGGTTGTGCCCTGACAAGGCTGGTAGGCCCCTACCTATCGATGGACGTCTCGAAACACGGGCCCGATTTCACCCCCGACGCCTATTCCGCTTTTCAGGCCGCGACCTATTTTATCGCGTCTAACAGAAAGAGCGTCATTGCGAGCAGAAAAAGCCTGCCTTGAGCCGAGCCGAAGGGGCGCAGGCGGCGCGGCAATCCGGGGCCATCCGCAGAGCGAAAGCCAATTTGTTAGAAGCCATTTCGTAACATCCCAGATGGGCAGTTTTTAGCCCTGCAAACGCGGTTTCTTGAGGTTATGAAATATGCGGTAGGGATTCCTGGTTTGCCGCGAGATTTGACTTATGCCGGATTTCCCATTTGAAGCAGGGCAGCAAAGCGGAAATTTGAGCAAAATTAATGGAACAGAAGGCCGGATTTGCGCATCTTTACCAAAAAGCAGTGAGAATGCGAGCTTATTGCAGCTTCTTTGACAAAAATGCGAGCAACTGCTTCCGAGACTTGATTTTTCTAACCTGATACATTATAGGCGTGATTGACACAAAAACATGAGCCATACAGCTAAGCTGTTGGTGAATATGGACGTAACACTCGTTTCGTTTGTCACACCCGAATGGTCGCGAAAGCGGGACGTATCGAGTTGATGCGACTCCGCAGATAGGCAATAGTTGGGGAAACCCTGATTGGAGAAGGAAGGAGATAATAAAATTATGAACAAGCGAGAAGGTTTTACGCTGATAGAGCTGTTGGTGGTGATAGCCATAATTGCCTTATTGATGTCGATGCTCGTGCCGGCGCTGAATAAGGCAAAGGCTCAGGCAAAAGCGGCGGCTTGTCTTTCCAACCTGCATCAGTGGGCCCTCATCTGCCAGATGTTTTTAGTCGACAATGAAGGTAAGTTTGCAGACGGCCTGGATGGCCTCGAGTGGTTCCCCAGCAAAGATCGGGATACCGGCAAAATCAATGAAAACCTGTGGGCCTATTGCAAAAACTTGAAATTCCGTCTGTGCCCAAGCGCCACAAAGACATCATTGGACCTCCCAGTGCCCCCACCGAAGGTCGGCCCCAACTGGGATAAAAGGCCCGGTGGAAGGTTTAATGCCGCTGCGAAATGGAAAGAGGCCGCGGATATCACGTGGGAGAAAGTCGACTCCCTGGGTAAATGGTACCTCCATAGCTACGGCAAGAACGGCTACATGACCAGCGATACCGGGAATGTGCGGGGCCCAAGTTCGGAGTATAACCTGCCAAAGCCCGAGACCGGCTCGAGAGCCTGGGGATGCGTAAACGTTTTGGAGGTCAGAGAGGCGGCTCGCGTCCCGTTGATTCTGGACGGTGGCGGCGGCTGTCCCATCGAGACTGACAACCCTCCCGCGTACCCCGATGAGGCTTACAACTCCAATCCAATGAATTATCAGGAAATGAGGAGCTTTTGCATCAATCGCCACAATGGGTACGTCAATTCTGCCTTCCTCGATTTCCACGCCGGCAGGGTCGCGCTCAAGAGCTTGTGGATGCTGAAGTGGTGTCGCGGCTGGGGCTGCCCCACCCAAATCCCGCCGCCCACCAATTGGCCGGTGTGGATGGAGAATACGCCGGAGTATTGACGCTTTGCCGGTCAATGTAATTGCAGCGTGCTCGGCTGTCTTGCTCTTGTGCTGGGCCGGCGCGGTCAAAAGGCCTCGGGCAGGATTTTTCTGGCGGCGTCGCGCAGGTAATTTGAAATCTGTCTCTCGGAGTTCATGCCGATAGTCTTTCTGGCCGTGCTGTTGCACTCTTCCATCGTTACCGAGCGAATCATTTGCTTTATTTCCGGTATCATCGGCGGCGTCAGCGACATCTTTCTGACCCCCATACCCAGAAGCAGCATAACGTACTCCGGCTCCGAAGCCATCTCGCCGCAGATACTGACGTCTATTTGCGCCTTGTGGCCATCCTGAATAACCGTGCGGATAAGCCTCAGGACCGCCGGGTCCGCCGAGGAGTACAGCGTGGAAACCAGCTCGTTGCCCCTGTCCACCGCCAGAGTGTACTGGGTAAGGTCGTTGGTTCCGATGCTGAAGAAATCGACATCTCGCGCGAGCGTCGAAGCCGTCAGGGCCGCCGACGGCGTTTCAATCATAATCCCTATCTTGATATTCCTGTTGTACGCTATGGATTCCTCGTCGAGGTCTTCCATCACGTCGCGCAGTATCATCTTGGCCTGCATCAGCTCCTGCAGATTCGTAATCAGAGGAAACATTATGCTCACATCGCCGAGGACCGACGCCCGCAGAATTGCGTGAAGCTGCGCCTTGAACATCATAAGGTTCTGCAGGCAGAACCGGATGGACCGAAGACCGAGGAACGGGTTCGGCTCAGGAGCAAAACGCTTGCTTTGGGTATATTTGTCCGCTCCAAGGTCCACTGTCCTTATCACCACGGGTCGATGCTTGAAAACTCCGACCGTCTCGGCGTACGCCCGATAGTGCTCCTGCTCCGTAGGTTCGCTCGGACTGTTAAGGTACAGAAACTCCGTACGGTATAATCCTATGCCCTCCCCGCCTTTTTGCAGAACCAGCTCCGCCTCTTCCGGAAACTCGATGTTGCCCAGCAGTGTTATTTTTACACCGTCGCGCGTTACCGCCGGCTTTGCCCTTATGGCGTCGAGCTTGTGCTCCAGCTCGACAAAGCCGTGTGAATACTCCTGGTACTGTCGGATTGTCTCCTCATCCGGATTAACGATGACGATGCCGCGGTTGCCGTCGATAATGACGCTGTCTCCTCCGCTGATGTCTTCGGTAAGGTCTTCCAGCGCGACCACCGCCGGAATCCCCAGAGACCTTGCGACAATGGCCGTGTGGCTCGTTCTTCCGCCGGCGTCGGTGGCCAGACCCTTTACGAATTTCTTGTCAAACCCCGCCGTCTGCGTAGGGCTCAGTTCGCGGGCGACAATCGCCACCTCTTCCGTCAGGTGCTCCACGTCCTCCCGCTTTTTCCCCAGAAGCTGTCTCAAAAGCCGCCTCTCAATGTCGTATATGTCCGCCGCACGTTCACTGATATAAGCGTCTTTTACCTTCGTAAAATGCGCCGCAATCTCCCGCAGCGTCGTCGAGACCGCGTACTCGGCGGTCACCGACTCGGAATGAATCAGGTCCGTTATCTTCCTGCGCAGGCTCCGGTCGCGCAGAAAACGCAGATGCACCGCGAATATATCTCTTATCTTGCCCTCTTTAATCTGGTCCTGCGCCGCTTCGAACTCCGTCAACTCTTCGATGGCATCCCTGAACGCGTTCCGCGCGCGCTGGGCTTCTATCAACCGCTGCGACGGTGATATTGTGCGCCGGGGAATGCGATAGTCCTCCGAATCAATAATCAGCGCCTTGGCTATTGCCACCCCCGGCGATACGGGGACGCCTTTCTTTATTTCCATTGCACCACTCTGCCGGAATCTATTCCTGCTTTACTGTTTGTTTGTCCTTGGCCGGCGGCGGCTCGCCGAACATCTTGTGCTCCACAAGCTCCCGCAAAGCATTCACCGCCTCTTCGGCGTCCGCTCCTTCGGCTCTGATTGTCAATTTCGTGCCGCACGTTGCAGCAAGCATGCTCATCTGCATAATACTCTTGCCGTCAACATTGTTTTCGGTGTTGCTGACCGTAATGTCGCATTCGAACCGGTTGGCAACGTCAACAAACTGCATTGCCGGACGCATATGAAGCCCGTCTGCATTCTTTATCTCTACTTGTGCTTCACAAACCACTTTCTCTAACGTATCCTCTTCTGCCTGCACCTTCAGGCTCCCGGCCCTGATATCGCTGGATTATTGCAGAGACGGATTCTCATCCGCCTCCTGCAGCAGGTCCTTGACCTCTTCGACCGTCCGAGACTGTCTGAGGAACTTGCGGAATTTATCCTGCTGCAAGTGCCTGAAAATCTTTTCCATTGCCTGCAAATGCCTGTCGGGATTGTCCAGGGGGCTTACCAAAAGAATTACCGAATAAACCGGCTGCTTGTCGAGCGCAGAAAAATCAATCCCTGTGTGGATTTGCCCAATCGCCGCTATTACATCCTTCACGGCATTATGTTTTACATGAGGCAGCGCGATGCCTTTGCCCATTCCCGTACTTGCCTCATTTTCTCTTTTTATCACCGCCTCGATGATTTCTGCACACTTTCCCTTCCTGATTCGCCCGGCTTTCTCAAGCGCCGAAACGAGCTCTGCTATCACGCCGTCCCGATCCTTTGACTCCAATTCGAGAATGGTGGCGTCAAAGCAGACAAAATCCGTAAACTTCATCCTGTCTCCCCAAAAAACATCTCTTCCAGACTCTTACACGCCCTTGTCAGCAATCCTGACAACGGTAAAATCGCAAAAAAAACGTCTCATATCAGCCGGTACTGTTGGTGTGTTTGTTGTCCCGTTCCTTGCCCTTTCTCCTTTTTAGTTGTCTCTCAAGCTTGTGCACCGCCTCATCGATACATTTGTAGGCGTCTTGCCCCGTTCCCTTTCCGACAAAAACCTTATTACGTACTCCACTGACAATTATTTCCACACTGAGGCCGCCGCCCTCGCTGCCGTCAATAATAACCTCGACCCGGTTGATACGGTCGTAGTACCTCGGAAACTTTGCGCTCTTTTTCTCCGCGTACCCTTTGAGGTCCTCCGTTATTTCCAGATGCTTGCCGGTAATAGTAAACAGCACAATGGTTCTCCTTGACTATTTTGCACAAAAATCCGTTCTTACCTGTTTCAGTCTTCCCACTCAGGCTCCGGTAATGCCGCCGATACCGCTCTGCCGCCCGGCGCTATCACTCCGCCGCTGATGGTAAACCTTACCGCTTCCTCTATCGTCATATCCAGTTCTATTGTGTGTTTCCTGGGGACAATTATCACAAAGCCGGTAAACGGCGTCGGCGAAGTCGGTATTAAAACCGTAAGAAGCTCCTTTTTTATATTGTCTGACACCTTCTCGAGCCCCGAGCCCGTAACAAAGCCCATCGACCATATCCCCTTGCGAGGGTACTCCACCGCTACCACTCTCTTGAACAGTCTTCTGTGCTCTTCCTGCTGCGTCAGCAGAAAATCCGTAACCTGTTTTATGTATGGATATACCCGCCTTAACAGCGGCGTGTTCATTATGAATTTCTCGACGGCGCGCCACAGACTCCGCCCGACCACGCTGGCTAAAACCGCACCCACGATGCACACAGCCACCAGCGCGATAAGGAAACCCGCTATGGTTAAGGCCGCCTCAATCCATAACTTATTCAGCTCCGCCTCGGCGCCCCCGGCAAATATTATCACCTTTTCCAAACCGTGCGTTATGTGCACGCTGATATTGCCGTGGATAAACCCGAACACCTCAACGAATATCCAGATTGTAAGCACCGTCGGCAGCAATACTGCAAGTCCACGCAGAAAATACGTTTTGAAGCGTCCGGCCACCGATATATCCTGAAAAAAGCCCTTTCCTGTTATCTGCCCGACAGTTCCTGCTCTTGTGAGGGCGCCTGAAAGCACACCTTCCTGTCAGACCGATAAGCTACTGCATAGACTGCCCGCAGTCAACGAAAAAGTGTTTAACGCGAAAGAAAGCTGCCTGCTTTGCCGGCGGCTCAAGCGGCGCCAAAAGCGTCCTGACCAATGGTCGTATGCTTTTGGGCTCTTCAAGACTGCTTCTGGAACATCTTTGCTTTGAGGCTGTTGTGGACCGTAATACTACGATTCCTGGCAATGCCTGTTTTGTATACGCCCTTATAACCCGGCCCGACCGATGAATACCGCAATAAAATTCTCTTTGCTCGCCCACACCGCCGACTCGACGGGCCCCCTTGTGGCGAAAACAATCTTGCTTGCTCCCCATTGTTGAGCGCCGCCGGCCGCTGGGTAGGGGGAAATGGCCGTCTGAACCTAAGTGCTTGAAAGAAAAGAAGTTAAGTTGCGTCCTTTGTCCGGCGCCGCATATGCCCGCCGCACTTGCGAATTTGCCGCAATTACCGTTTGTAGGGCTTTTGCCGCCCCGCGGGCAGGCAGTCCGAAAAAACCACAAAAAAACAAAAAAAATTTGGGGTTGGAGCTATTTTAGGTATTGACATTCATAACTGAAACTGGTAAAGTCGGTAAGTTGAGCAAGGTAGTGGACCGCGTGTGTAGTATGGACAGGCAGGTCTATAGGTGCTTTGCGACAGCAGGGATATGGCTCCGCCACCGTTGGGGCGGCGTAGAGACAAACAGGAGTAGAGTGTGGAGAGGAGAGCGATGAGAGCGAGGAGCGGCATAAAGCCAATTCGGGCAGGAATCCGTTTAGGGTGTCTTGTGACCCGCTCAGTAACAAGCGGCGAAGTATTTCCCTTGCGTGTACGTGTTGTTGGTTCAGGCCTCCGATATGGCCGGCCTGACCAAGCGCAGTTTGAAAACAGACAATTAATTTGTTAATAACCGGCGGAAAACGGAGGAGATGCCTATGGAGCAAGACTTACATTAATCACAACGGAGTGATTGGAACCCGACGGACTGGGAACATAATTCTTGATTCTTAGCCGTTGGCTGCGGGCAAGCCGCAGCGAAAAGTGAAGCAAAAAAAAAGATTCTTTGGAAAGTTGGAAGTTGTTTTTCTCGAAGGCAGTTGTTTTAGGTGAGCATGGCTGAATCGACGGTGAAGGTGCCGGAATTGTGTAATTCCGGGTGCTCGTTTAAGATGATGACCCTTTAGGAAGATTAAAACTGTTTAGTGGAAGGTTGTTGGAGGCGGCCGAGGAATTTTCGGTGAAGGCTTCTGAGGTGCGCTGATAACAACGTAAGGTTTTGGCTTTTTTAGCCAAAGTAAGGTACAGAAGTATTTAGTTTTTGAAGGAGGAGTATTATGTGTAAAAAACTGATGTTCTTAATTTCAATTGTTTTGGTTCTTGGGCTGGTGGGCAGCGCTTCAGGCGAGCAGTACGAATGGACAAACGCTTATCCCTGGAGCGTGCTTTGGCTGTCCGGCCAGAACTGGGACCCCGTAGCTCCATTTGGCGGTCCCGGCCCGGATGATGAAGCTTGGATTCGAGAACCCGCTCAGGGGCCGGTAGTTGACTGGAACGTTGAGGTCGATCTGATACAGGGCCCGCAGTCCCGCGAAGAGGACCCCGCCGTCACGATGTTAGTGCTTGAGGACGCCAACATGATGGTCGGCAATTGGGAGGCCCGAGAGGAAGAGGGCCAGGGCATCCTTGAGATCTATGGCGGTCTAATCACCGTCGACGACGAGATGCGTGTTGCCGACCACGGAGGGTTCGTCATCAAGCTGTATGGTGGTATTCTCAATGCCGGCGGGTTCAGAATCAGCGACGAAACAGACGCTACCGCGGATATTACCATTGAGGACGGCGTGTTCAATGCCCGAAGCTTCCATGTCGGCGACGACGGCGACGGCGTCGTTGATATCAGCGGCGGCCTCCTTGAGGTCAGCGACGACGTGACCTTCCAGTGTCGCGAGTCGCCCTCCGGTGTCACCCTCAATATCAGCGGCGGCGAGATGAACGTTGGCGGAAGTTTCTATGCCGACATCGAGAACAAAGGTACGGCCGAAAACGCCGCCACCATCAACATCAGCGGCGGCCTTCTTAGCGTCGCCGATGAACTGAGTCTGCCCGATTACGACGAGGGCCACGGTTTTCTCAACATGACCGGCGGTGAACTTGTCGTCGGCAAGCTGGTCATCGGCAGGGGCGAAAGCCTCCAGAACCTCGATGGTGGTGTCATTGACGCCGGCGTCCTCGATGACCGTGGGGACTTCTGGATGAATATCACCGGCGGTGTAATGATTCTCGACGACGATGTGACCGCTGCTATTGAGGCCTATGCCGATGCAATGAAGATTACCGCCTACGGTATCCCTTCCAGAGGCGATGTCATGACCGACTACGACAACATCAATGCCGGACGCACCACCGTCTGGGCGGAAGCACACTTTGACAGGGCCTGGGGACCCAATCCGGCTGACAAGGCGACCGGCGCGGCCGGCAGAGACCTGGTCATGAGCTGGAATGCCGGTGACGGAGCTATCAAGCACCATGTGTTCTTCAGCGACAACAAGGCCGCTGTGGTTGCCAAGTTGCTCGCGGCATATAAGGGCGCTCAGGTCGGCACCACTTACGAACCCGGTACTCTCCAGTTGGGCAAGACTTACTACTGGACGATTACTGAAGAGCAGTTAGGTGCTGTGTTCGTAGATGGCTGGATCTGGGAGTTCACCGTGGAAGAGTCCCGTGTTATCGATGACATGGAAGAGTACACGAATAACCCCAACTACATCTTCGATACCTGGAAAGACGGCTGCGGCGATGCAGAAGGTATGAACGGCAACGGCACCGGCTCGTGCGTAGAGCTTTCGCTCACAAGGACCCACTCCGGCGGACAGGCGATGTGGTATTCGTATGAGACCTATCGCGACACCGGCTGGGAGCGCGACGCCAACTACGCCGAAGCCACCAAGACCTCTGACCCGCCGGAAGATTGGCTTGCCAGCGGCGAAGCGGCCCTCGCGCTGTGGTTCTACGGAACCAAGACAAATGACAGCGCCCCGATGTGGGTGGTTGTCAACGACGGCAGCAGTGAGGCAATGCATACCTACGGCGCCTACGGCGACGACCCGGATGACATCAAGAAGGAAGAGTGGACCAATTGGAATATCAAGCTGGCCGATTTGGCCCTTGGGGTTGACCTGACCAATGTCGTGAGCCTCTCTATCGGCTTCGGCGACAGAGTAACCGAGGTCGAAGGCGGCAAGGGCGTGGTGTACTTCGACGATATCGGTCTGTATCCGGTCAGATGCGTTCCCATGTACGTAACCGACATCGTTGACCTCAACGATGACTGCGTTACTGACTGGGGCGACATCAAGGTATTGGCCGATTTGTGGACGACCGACCGTCGGTAAAAGCCGCGGCACGGATTGCACGGAGGTAGAGATTGTTGTAACACTAAACAACTTGTGAGGACAACAGGTTTTATGGCTTATGTTCACAGTAAAATACAGTTTGAGTTTAGTTTTTGAAGGAGGAGTATTATGTGTAAAAAATTGATGTTTTTAATTTCTTGTGTTTCACTTGCCTTGCTGGTCGGTAGTGCCTCGGCGGATTGGTATTGGCGGCAGCCTTGCGTGCCTGACTGCGGCACTGAGTATAACTGGTACGACCCGAACGTCTGGGACGACGACAACGGCAATTGCGTCTCGGCGCCCTTCGTAGGCAGCGTGCAAATCGGGATGAGCAGCCCGAATTGTCCGGCGTTTGGCCCGAGGGTGGACAGCGACGCGTACGTTGACGGCCGCCTTATGGGGCCAGCAAGATTCGGCTCCGGCACCCAGACCATGAACATCGTAAGCGGCACGTTCAGGGTAAGGGACCAATGGCACATAAATCACAACAACAGTGCCGGTCTGGCCCTCGTCAACGTCACCGGGGATGCCGTTGCTATCAGCGAGAGCGGCAGCAGCAACAGCCTGCGTTGTGACAGCGGCGGCAACATGATTTTCACAGTCAGCGGCGATGGCACACTTATCTCAAATGGCGGCTGGAGAAACAACGACAGCGGGAGCTGCAAGGTTATTGAGCAGATCTTCACCGACAATGCGACCGTCCAAATCCTGGGCGAGTATGACAGGCTCGGCGATAACGGCGGCGGAAAGATCAGCTTCCTCGGCAACAGCAACTTTTACGTCCTTAAGTACGTCGGCTACAACGGCCGCGATGCCGGCCACTCATCCAACCTGACGATTGCCGATAATGCCGAGGTCTATTGCGGAGAAGATTTTTGGGTAGTCAGTAGAGGCCCCGGTACAGGCGATTGCAACATGTACGGCGGCTCCGTTAACTGCCGTACGTTTACAGTGGTGGGCGGCGGTAACATTGCACCACCGGCGTATCCGGGCGCGGGCACCTTCAACATGTACGCTGGTTTGGTCGTTTGTCGCGACAGGTTTCTGGTTGTCGAGGATAACCCCGATCGGACGGTTAAGGGCCGCGCGTATCTGAACGGCGGAACCGTCGAGTGCGCTAGACTCGAGGTAGGCCCAACGGGAATCGTCGACCTCAGTGGCGGCACCCTGATAATTGCAGGCAACGCGCTGACGCAGATCCATGACCTTCGCGTTGCGGGCAGACTTACCGGCTTCGGCAGCCCCAAAAACATTAAGGCCGACTTCAACGTCACCAACGCCGGTAAGACAACCGTTGTCGGTGTAGTTCGCAACCCGGAGGCCGCATGGAACCCGAGCCCGTCTGATACGCAGGTTTGGATCGGTTCCCAGATCAACCCGGTCGTGTGCATGTGGGAAGGAACTCATTCCGTAAAGGACAGCCATATCGTTTACTTCGACACCGACCTTGCCTGTGTCACCAACACGCCAGCCGGCGATATGACGTCACCCTGCTACAAGGTGCGCATCCCGGCCGGTTACCCCCGCATCTACAATGCTGGACTTCTGCCGTTGTGGACTACGTACTACTGGCGCGTTGATGAAAGCTATTACACGCCGTACCACGTGGTCAAAGGCGACGTCTGGAGTTTCACTACCGGTTGTGAGCCGATTAATGGCGACATCAACAATGACTGCGTGATCAACTTCCTCGACTATGCCGATGTGGCAACCACCTGGAGAGGCGAGGATATGTGGCCGTAACAGGCTTTGTTGATGAACATTGTGTATCTGTGAGTTTGCACCAATTCCGGGGCCCCTGCCGATTAGCTCGGCAGGGGCCCCGGTTGTTTTTGTCCTCTCGGCCGGCGCATACTCTATCTTCGAGACCTGCCAACAACCAGCCCAAAAACAATGACTGCTCTTGGCATATCCGTAGTTGCTCACATCAGGCAGATTCCAAAAAACGCCTGAAAATTGCTTGTTTTTAACGGCAGGATGGTCATAATCTATTGCGGCGCGAATGCAGCTTGTCTTGAAGCCTGATTCGTGCCCGAAAGGAGATGTGCGCATAACGGCTTTCTGCTAATATATGCTCTTGTTAATAAAATTCACGATAAGGGCAAGGCTCAGGTTCCTGTCCCACGCCGAGACCCTTAAGCTTTTCGAGCGGGCCTGTCGCCGAGCCGACATAAAAATGGATTACAGCGAGGGTTTTAACCCGCGTGCGAAGCTTTCTTTGCCCTTGCCCAGGAGCGTGGGCCTCGAAACCGATGATGATTTGCTTTGTCTTGGCGTCAAAACCACCCGCGCTGCAGCCCTGCGGAGCGATTCTCTGCCGCCGTTCGACGCCGAGAGGTTCATGGCCGGCCTCTCAAACCACCTGCCCGAAGGCTGCCGGCTCCTTTCGGTCAGGGTTGCGCACGCAAGGACGCCTTTTCACCCGAATATGGCTGCTTACCGCCTCCGCGTCCGCCCCGAATTCCTCAACGACCGCCTCAGGGAAAAGGCCCGGCATCTGATGGCAAGTGAAAACCTTAACCTGCGGCGCCGTATTGACGAAAAAGGTAATACCCGGAACCTCGATGTAAGAGGTTTCCTGAACTCGATTGAAATTGACGATAAAGGTGTAATAACCGTCGAATGCAGAATTACTCCCGCCGGCTCGATACGTGTTGACGAAATCATTGAGTTGCTGCATTTGGATACGGACAAGCTGGCCGGGCCGGTCAGACGTATAAACGTACAATGGCAGGAAAAGACAAAAGACCGATGATTCTTGAAGGATGATTTGATGGCAAGAGAAATGCTCATAAACGTCGCTGAGAGCGAAGAGTGCCGGGTCGCGGTCGTCGAAAACGGCTCGCTTGAGGAGCTGTACATTGAAAGAGCAAGCCTCGGCAGCCGCGTCGGCAATATCTACAAGGGCAGGGTCGTTAATGTCGAATCCGGCATACAGGCCGCGTTCGTGGATTTCGGCATTGGCAGAAACGGCTTCCTACATATCAGCGACCTGCACCATCGTTATTTCGCAAAGGGCACCGGCGAGGAGGTCGAAAGCGTCGGACGAAGAAAGTCCCTGAAGCAGCGCCCCCCCATTCAGAATTGTTTACATAAGGGCGACGAGCTTGTCGTCCAGGTGACAAAAGAGGGCATAAAAACCAAAGGTCCCACCCTGAGCACCTATCTTGCCGTGGCCGGCAAGTATCTGGTCATGCTGCCCTGGATGCGAAAGCACGGGGTCTCACATAAGATCGAAGATGATGACGAACGCGAAAGACTCCGCAAAATTCTTGAGGAAATCAAACCGCCAAGAACAATGGGCTTTATCATAAGGACCGCCGGCCAGGGATGCTCAAAAAGGGATATTCAAAACGATTTCAAGTATCTGATGCGACTGTGGACGGCAATAAAAAAACGCCTCGAAACCGAAAAATCGCCCGCCGAGCTTTATCAGGAATCGAATCTGGTTATCCGGACCCTCAGGGACGTATTCAACACCGAAATCAGCGAGATAATATGCGACTCGGAAAGCGTTGTTCGCAAAATCAGGGACTTTCTTTCCATAGCCAGCCCGCGTCTGAGGAAAAAGGTCACCTACTGCGACGCCAAGGTTCCCCTGTTTCACAAATATGGCATCGAGGGCGAAATCACCAGGATTCAGTCGCGCGCCGTGGACCTTAAGGCGGGCGGGTCAATAGTCATCGAGCAAACCGAGGCCCTGGTCTCCATAGATGTCAACAGCGGCCGCTACCGAAAGCAGCAAAGCGCCGAGCAGACCGCCTACAAAATCAACATCGAAGCCGCCTCCGAAATCGCGCGCCAGCTTAGATTGAGAGACCTTGGAGGCCTGATCATCTGCGACTTTATTGATATGCGCAGCGAAAAGCACCGAAGGGAGGTCGAAAAGGGCTTTCGCGCCGCCATGAAGGCCGACCGTGCACGTTCGAGAATATTGAGGATGAGCCAGTTCGGCATCGTTGAAATGACACGCCAGAGGATGCGCCCTTCCCTCCAGTCCAGCACCCATCTGTCCTGTCCACATTGCGGCGGAACCGGGTTTGTCAAAAACCACGAATCGCTGGCTATCGAAATTATTCGTCTGTTGAATCTCTCGGCCTCCAGGGACGAAATCAAACGCATCGAGCTTTTTGTCTCGCCCGAAGTCACCGACTACCTGCAGAATGAGAAAAGAACCGCCATTGCCCATATCGAGCAGCTCAGCGAAAAACGGGTCATTATCCATTCGGCGCCCAGTTACACCGGTGAAAAGTATGATTTGGTCTGCTACGACGAGCGCGGCAGCACGGTAAAGCTGTAAATCGAACGGTAGAAGTGCAATCAAGAGGTATTTGCCGTAGCCGGAGAATGAGGTCCTGATGTATTTCGGCCTGCGAAAAATCTTTATCGCCTGTGTTTCATTGGGGATGGTGATTGCGATATTCCTGCTCTATAACTGCGTAAGCAACACCCCTCCAATCGAATCTCACGGTCCCCCGGAATTCACCACCGCCATTTGCGACGGCAATATCGGCCGGCCCGGGCAAAAAGTCGGAAAGATTGGCGACGCTGAGGTTGAAACCGTCCGCAGGGCAAAATACGTCACCCTGGACCGGAACAAACAGCCCGAAAGAGAATTCGGCTTCGAGGAGCTCCTGCACGAAGACGGCGATGAGTGGGAGCTGCGAAAACCGTACATCACTTTTTTTCAGGACGCTTACACCTGTTACGTCACCTCAGATAAAGGCACGGTCCGCGTCGAAAACGCTCCCCGCGGCCCTTCGCCAAGAGATGCCCGGCTTATCGGCAATGTGGTTATTCGCATTGTGCCCGAAAAATCCGACAGGTTCAAAGAAAGCACCGTCTATCTTGATGACGTCAGTTTTGTCGGTGAAAAATCGCAGTTGTCAACCGCCGGACCGGTCAAATTCGTCGCCGAAGACGCTCAACTGCTCGGCAAAGGCCTTGAGCTTGTCTATAATAGCGCCATTGACCGGCTCGAATATCTTAGAATAACCCATTTGGATTCTTTGCGCCTCAGGACCGCACAAGGCGCTTTATTCGGAGCCGCGCGAACAAAAGCCGACGCAGAACCCAATGACGCAGGCCGGGCCTGGACAAAACCGCCGGACAGCCCCATTGCAGCCGATTTTTCCCAAAAAGCCGGCGCATCCCCCCTACCGCCCCCCGAAGCAACTGCACAAAAGCAGGGCGAATATTACCGGCTGATTTTAAGCAAAAATGTCCTCATTGATACTCCTGACCAGTTGGTCTTTGCCGATGATAAGATTTCTATAAACAGTATCTTCTGGGAAAAAACTTCAATTGCGAAACCCGCCCGGCCCGATGCCAACGATACCAACCAAACCAAAGTTCCTGCACCCGATGCCGAAAAGACTATAGCCTCCGCCCGGCAGAAGGCTGAACCACCGCCCGAAACCCCCGCCGATATCCTCGTAACCTGCGACAACGGCATTTTGCTCGCGCCGATGGATTTCCCCAGGTCTATCACGGATTTTGCACCATCCGGGCAGCCGCCTGTTTCGACCGACAGCAAAATCGCCACGGTCGCTCAGGATAGGGCGGGCCGGACCTCGCTCGTTTCCAGCAAAATTGATTATTCGGCGTCCACCGACAATACTGTTGTCGCCGGCCCATTGACGCTTACCTTTGACGTGAACGACCCGGTCGCGTCCGACCCTAATGCTTACAAAACTCCCGTTCCGGCACGGGTCACCGCCCGGGAACAGGCAAAATTTCTGCCGGCATCGAATCAGGTTATCTTCGAGGGCGACTGCCTGTGTACGATGCTTCGCCAGGACGCCAACAGCCGCCAAAAGTACGCGCTATCGGCGCCCACCCTTATCGTGAATCTCTCGAAGGATAAGCCGGACCAATCCTCCGATGCCAAACTTGACCATCTGACCGCCGCCGGCGGCACGGTCAGCCTTTCTGTGCTCAAAACAGCCGCCGATGGAAATTCGCTCGGCGGTGTTGAGCTCAAATGTGCCAGGTTTGACTATGACCCCGCACAGCCAATGTATCTGGCGACAGGGCCTGGAGTCATAAAGTTCGATAATTCCCACATCCCCCAGGAGCCGAATCTCGCACAGGACAGATTCAGCTTGAAAAGGCCGTGCTGGGCGCTTGTCCAGGATTTTGACGCCTTAAAATATTTGGCAGCACCCAATCTTATTATCGCCGACGCGGGCCCCCGACAGATGTATATCGGCTATGTACCCATCGTCAACGGCCGATACGGCCGGCCCATCAAGGCCTATGCCGGCCACGTGGAAGCTTCTCTTTATGAGGCTGCCGACGGCCGCCTCGAACTGTCCACCCTGACCGCCACAGACGGCTTCAGCTATGAGGACGAGGATAAGGAATTCGAGGGAGGGCAGTTGTTCTACGACACCGCCAGTTCTATGGTTACCGCTATGGGCGACGATTTGCAATCGTGCTACTTCAACGGCGTCGCTGTTGACGCGATTGAATGGGACTTGAAAACCGACAGCCTCAACTTTGAAGTCCGCGGCCCCGGCGCTTTGAAGCTAAAAGAATAGTCCCGTTACCCCTTGTTTTTCAAACGCAAAGCTTTTGCAGGTCCTTTATGCTTAACTGGCCCAGGTGGTCGACGACCCTTTCGGCCATGGTCAACTGGTCGGCATCGTAGGAATTTGTTACCGCCGCCGTATGCATACCTGCGGCCCTGGCCGCCTCCAGCCCCCAGTGCGAATCTTCGACAACAATGCACTCGTTCGGCCGAATAGGACTTGCTCTTTTTTCGTTGAGCTTTTGCAGGGTTATCCGGAACCCGTCGGGATGGGGCTTGCCCCTTCTTACCTGTTCGGCAGAGACTATCACTTCAAAAAAATCACGCAGCCGCGCCTTCTCGAGTATCAGTTCAATCTCGGCGCGCAGCGCCCCGGAACATATCGCCATCGGGATATTGTTTTGCCTGAGTATCTCGACGAATTCCCGGACGCCCTCTATTATGCCGCCTTCGCTTTCGGCGAGCTGCCGGAAGATTCCCTCTTTTTGCCCGGCGAGCTCTTTGATTTGGCCGGCATCGACTTTCAGCAGACCTTTTTCCACCAGCACCTTGAGCAAGTCAAGGTCGGTCAGGCCCAGGTAATCCGTGTAATAATCCTTTGTCGTGATTTCCATGCCGAACTGCGCCAACATGCGGTTGAAAGCCCGAAGATGCAGAATCTCCGAGTCGGTTATCACGCCATCGAAATCAAATATGACCGCGCGAAGCATAGGATAGTTCCCTTACTCGGCCGGCGCCGGCCCGATAAGAGTCTCGTAATCGCTGAATGTTGACTTGTCGCCCGTGCAGATAACTTCCACCAGCGCCGCTATCTTTGGCGCGTTCCTTGTGATATATCTTCGGGCAATCATGGCCTTGCGTTTTTTCATGGGGATTGTCGGGCCGCTGCTGTTTTTGCCGTCCTCTGCGGCCGCTGCGACCTCCATATCACTCCTGCTGCTCGCCTGTCCGCACAGCAGATACCCGTTAATCAAATCTATCGCCATATCCACAAGCGCTCTGCCGTAAAGGTCCATATATTCCGTGCCTTGTTCTTTTACGAACCCGACCGCCTTCTTCAGCTCCTCTTTCCCTTGTACAAGCTTCTGCAGCAGGTCATTCACTTGGGGCTCGTAATTGTGTTGAGCAAGCTCTTCCATGAATTTCTCGGCGGTTCCGCTGCAGACACCCCGCACCGCCGCCACAATCTGCAGTTGGCTTGTCCCCTCGTAAATAGTCGTAATCCTCGCATCGCGCAAGTGACGCTCAACGGGATAATCCTGCATATACCCGCTGCCCCCCAGCACCTGGATCGAATCGTATGCCGCTCTGTTGCACATCTCTGAACAGTAGTACTTGCTCATCGGCGTCAGCATGGACGCGCATCTGTCGATTTTTCGCGATTCGTTCTTTAGCTGTCTGGCCTTTTCCTTGTCCTGCGGCGGGTTGAATTCGAGCTGCTTGGCGCATCTGATTCCAATGTCGACTACCCGCGACGTCTCGTACAGAAGCGCCCGGCCCGCTTCGATGGCGGTCTTCATATCGATGAGCATATCACGCACCGCCGGCAGTTTCTCAATGGCGACGCCGAATTGCTTTCTGTGCGCCGCGTAGTCGCGCGCCACGCGAAAAGCCGCTTCGGCAATCCCCACCGACTGCGCCGCAATCCCAATCCTCGCCCCGTTCATAAGGCTCATAACATAAGTGACAAGCCCTCTCTGCCTTTCGCCTATCAGTTGGCAGGGCGTGTTGTCAAAAAATATTTCGCAGGTCGGGGAGCCGTGAATCCCCAGCTTCTCCTCCAGCCTGCGAATATGCACCGTCGGTCCTCTGTCGCACACGAACAGGCTCAGCCCCAGGCCGCCGCTTCTGTCCGGCTCGCTGCGGGCCAGCACCAAAAGCACGTCCCCGCACCCGTTCGTTATGAACCGTTTTACCCCGTGCAGGTACCAGTTGCCGTTGCTGTCCTGAAATGCCCTCAGCTTGACCGACTGCAAATCCGAGCCGGCGTCCGGCTCGGTCAGTACCATTGCCCCCGTTATCTTGCCCGCGGAAAAATCATACAGGTACTTTTCCTTGATTTCTTCCGATGCGAAGGCGTTGATTGTCTCGGCAATCCCCTGCAGCCCGAATATATTCATAACGGAAGCGTCCGCCCGCGAGACAATCTCGATAGCCATCGAGTAAACCAGATTCGGAAAGTTCAGCCCGCCGAACCTGTAGGGCAGCGTGAAACCCATCACCTCCGCCTGCGCAAGCTTCTCAAGAGACTCCCGCGTCCCTTTGGCGTATGTCACTGAGCCGTCCTCGTTAAGCGTGTTACCCTCGTGGTCCACCTCTTCGGCCCGCGGCTCGATAAACTCCGCGCTCAGTTGCCCCAGCGACTCCAGCACCATATCATAGTTTCGCACCGCCTCGTCCGCGTCCGCCGGCGCATACTCGAATTCCTCCGCGAACTTAAAATCCTCTTCGCAAATCGCCGCCAGCTTGCCCAGGTCCGCGTGCCTGAATGAAAATTGTATATCGTCGTTGTCTCCGTAGAAATTTGCCATGTTTTTTCCCGGCGTCTCAGCTTCCCGCCGTCGCTTGCTCTTTTATACTCTTTTCCTTTATTGCCTTTATCATTTTCGGGACCACTTCGTTCAAATCCCCCACAATTTTATAGTGTGCAACCTGAAATATCGGAGCGTCGGCGTCGTTATTTATGGCGATGATTTTCTGACTTTGCGCCATCCCCGCCTGGTGCTGAATTGCACCGCTTATTCCCACCGCTATATACAGGCTGGGCCTCACCGTTGTCCCTGTCTGTCCGACCTGATGGTCCCGGTCGATAAATCCGAGGTCCACCGCCGCTCTGCTTGCCGCCGGCGCCGCCCCGAGGCAGTTCGCCAGGTCCCAGATGAGTTTGAAATTGTTCCTGCTCCCGACGCCCGCCCCCCCGGCGACGATTACCCTGGCCGTCTTCAGGTTGACCTTCTTCGGCCGCTTGTGCTCCTGCAAAATCTCCAGAGGCAAATCCTGCTGCGATAGTTGCGTTTTCTCGGCGACAATCTCGCCTTTGCGGGTGACATCAGGCTCCGCCGGCGGCATCACCCCTTCCCGCACCGTCGCCATCTGCGGCCACCGGTCGTAATTTATGATGGTCGCGATTATATTGCCCCCAAAGGCGGGCCTTATCTGAAAAAGCAGGTTCTTATGTAACTCACTGTCTTTGCCGGACTTATGGTCGCCGACCTGCAAATCCGTGCAGTCCGCCGTGAGTCCCGCCTTTGCCGCGCTGGCAATTCGCGGCGCCAAATCCCGGCCCGTCACCGTCGCCCCGTACAGCACTATCTGCGGCTTATGCTTGTGAATCAAGTCAAAAATCACCTTCGCGTAGCTGTTCGCCTGGTATGTCCCCAGCAAAGGATGCTCAACCAGGTACACCTTGTCGGCCCCGTGCTGTATCAGCCTGGTTGCCGACTGCTTCACACCGTCCCCCAGCAGCGCAGCCGCCAGCTTCACCCCCAGCGTGTCCGCAAGCCGGCGCGCCTTGCTCATCAGCTCAATCGGCGTCTCTTCCAGTTGCCCGTTGTGCTGCTCGGCAAAAACCCACACTTCTCCTTTTCTGTTCACATCTATCATACTCGTTCGCCATCACGATTCAACCACATCTCATCCACCCGATTACACCAATCAATCGAAGTCACCCCTTACCGCGGCACGGCCTCATCCATCGAGATACGGATAAATTCATGCGAGTATCCTGTCCTCAATCAGCTCGTGTATCATATCCGCGATTCCCTGCCGGCTCGGCTCGACCTGCTTGCTTTCTTTGGCCGCTAACACCACACTCTGAATCCGATGTACCTTTGTCGGCGAGCCGCTTCGCCCGCACCAGCTCAGGTCCGCTTCGAGAAAGTCAAGGTCCCACTGCTTAATCAACAACCCCCTCTGTTCCAGTTGGCCGCATTTATGGCTCACAAGGTCCTTAATATCCTCTTGACTTGCTCCTGGGTTCTCCGCCTTGATTTTCTGTTCCACCTCGACCGGCGTGCGTGCGTTCTTGTATTTCATAATCTTCTTCGCCGCCGCGGCTCTCGGCTCATTCGCCTCGCCCGTAACCGTCAGCAGCGCCGGCAGCCTGCACCTTACTATCTGCCAGCCGTTGCCGATATTCCGCCTGGCCGTTATGGTCCTGCCTTCGAGTTCCACAAGTTCTTCGACATAAGTAATCTGCGGCACGCCCAGCTTCTCCGCCAGTTGGGGCCCCACTTGCGCGGTGTCCCCGTCAATCGCCTGCCTGCCGCACAGCACAATGTCGTATTCGAGCTTCCTGACCGCGCAGCTCAAAATATAGCTGGTTGCCAGCGTGTCACTGGCCGCACAGCGAATGTCGGTAATCAATATCGCCTCATCCGCACCCCGGTACAGCGAATCCCGCAGAATCGCGCCGGCCGCCGGCAGCCCCATCGTTATAGCCGTTACCTTACCGCCGAATCGCTCCTTAATCTGAAGCGCCGTCTCCAGCGCGTTAAGGTCTTCCGGATTGAATATCGCCGGCAGCGCAGAGCGATTCACCGTCCCGTCCTCGTTCATCGCCCGGCCTGTAATCCTTTTGGTATCAGGAACTTGCTTAATCAAAACAACACAATTATAAGCCACCTGTTGCCTCCTTGGCCCTTCTGCTTTGCTTATCTTACCTTTTGGAAAAGCCATAGTGTAGCCGGATTGCCCCCCAAGTCAACCCCAAATTAAGCCACCCGCATTTCAAACCACCCGCGAAATCTCAGCGCCGGTTGCCCGAGCGCGAATAGAAAATCGCAAATCGAAAGCCCCCCTTAATCACTCATCAATCCATCCATAGCAGACCCGCTGCGCAGGACGGACCGTCCTTAATCATTTCTCAGCCGGCTGCCCTGCCTCCAGCAGCGATTTCCAACGGGCCCCCCCGCGTCCGCTTTCCTGCCCGCAATACGCTTCACGGCCGTATCGCTTCGGCCAGCGTGCGCCTGTTCTTGTCAATCCACTGACATTTTCGTTGAATCATCTTTAGAAAGTCCAGCCCTGAGAGGTTGCCGAAAAAGCCGGTTGCCGCTATAGGCAGAATTGCCTCGGCAATCATCGTCTCAATCATCAAATCCAGCAGGGAATCGAGCTGGTTTTTGCTGAGCCTGATGACGCGGCCGTAGCCGTTGAGGAACTGGACGAGTTTGGCCTGGTCGAGGTAGCCGGGCCAGTCGGCGGGATTGGGCCGGCCGCCCACAATCGAAAACTGCAGCATGCCGTTGGCCAGGTCGGTCACGGTCGGGGCGATTTTCATCGAATCGAAATCGAGTACTGCGATAAGCTTGCGGCCGGAAAAGAGCATATTGCCCGGATGCCAGTCGCCGTGCACGATTTGTTCGGGCCAGGAGTCGAAGCCAAGCTCACTGACGCGAACGCTCGAGGCGTTATAGAGGGTCATCAGGTCCTCGGCGGTATCCTGGACTTTCCTGTCCGGCCGGCCGCCCTTTTCAGCACCGGCCATCTTCAAATGCCTGCGGACCGTCGAAGCATCATGGAAGCTGCCTCGCAGCGGCTTCCATTCGGAGGCGAAGTCAGCAAGGTACGTATGCAGCTTCGCAAGCTGCCGACCCGCTTCGGCGGTGGCCTCAGCCGAGCCGTCGTAGCGAACGCCCGTGACGAACCGGAAAAGCTCGTAGATGTGGTGGTTCAACTGCAGCACGGTGTTTTTCTCGTCACGAGTGGCCACAAGGCAACTAACGGGAAAATCCTTTTCGGCCAGCAGGGCCTGTACAGCGTGGGCAAAGGCCACGCGGTAGAGGTCGTCTTTGCCTTTGGGCCGGCGTTTGAGGAAGAATTTGCCTTGCTCGGATATGATGACCATTTTGGGCGCGCGGCTGTTGCCGCCGGACAAAGGCGTTAGTTGATGAATCACGCCGATATCGTAATGACTGAGGACCTGCGCCAGCTCCTCGGAGGCAAAATGTGCGCCGCCTCTGGGCATAAACTTAATCGCTCCGTAACACGACAATCACGCTTTACCGGCATAACTGCCCCGAAACAATAATTGCGATTACGGCCGGATTAGTCAATGAAAATGTAACGAAATGCTCGGTCAATGCGGCGTCCGTCACCTTGCAGGCAGGCTCTTGGGGCCTTAATGCTTATAGTTTTGCTCTGGAATCCGACGCCAAACTACGGTGCGGTTAGCGCGTCGTCCGCAAAACCAATAGAACGATAACGAGGATAGCCACCGCCGCAACCGCGGCTAAAACCATGACCGCAACCTGGTAACGCGCGATTGTTTCTTCTCTGTAAACCGTCGGTTTTTCCTCGATTTCGAGCGGTTCGCCCTCCTCGAGCTGTTCGAGCGCCGAAAAATCGAACCTTTTGTGGGCCCGCAGGGGAGGCTGGCCGTCGCGAACAGCCTCCAGGTCCGTCAGAAGCTCCTCCATATTGTTGTAGCGGTCTTCCTTTCGCTTGGCCATCATCACTTCAATCGTCTCAGAGACGCCCGCCGACAGCGAAGTGTTTATATGGTCGGGCGGAATGAGCTCGTCCTTCAGGTGCTTGCGCATAACTTCGGTGGGGTCATCGGCCATGAAGGGGACACGCCCCGTGACAAGGTGATAAAATGTCGCCCCCAGGCTGTATATATCGGCCCTGCCGTCGATATCGACTTTACCTCGGATCTGCTCGGGCGCAATGTAATACGGGGTGCCGTAAGCCTTGCCGGCTTCGGTCTGCGCCAGCTCGATGTCGGTGGTTTCGCGTGCCAGGCCCATATCGGCCAGCTTGACGACGCCGGAAGTGTCTATCATTATGTTCTTAGGTTTGACGTCGCGGTGGATAAGGCCGCGGGCATGCGCGTGCGCAAGCGCATGAGCGACCTGAATGATTATGTCGAGCGCTTCGGCTTCGGTAAAAACCTTTCCTGCGGCTAAGTCGTTGTACAAGGTCTTGCCTTCGACGTATTCCATCACGAAATAGTGATAGCCGCCGGCCTCCCCGACGTCATAGGCCTGGACGATATTGTTATGGTTGAGCTTTGCGGCGGCCTGGCCCTCGCGGTAAAAGCGCTCCACATATTCGGGATTCTCGCTGAAGCGCGTAGGGAGAATCTTTATTGCGACGGTCCGGTTGAGACTCAACTGCCTGGCCTTGTAGACAATGGCCATGGCGCCGGCGCCGAGCTTTCCGAGTATTTTGTACCCGGGAATCTGGTGTACGGCCACCTTACTTTCCTTGATGGCGCCTCTCAGCCGCTCGGCCTGGCTCTCGGTGATATAACCCAGCTCGACCATAAGGTCGCGGAGCATAGCGGGAGTGACCTTGCGGCGGGCCTCCAACTGTTCGACGCTGTGGCGCAGCTCATCGTCGGTGCACAGCCCCTGCTCGACCGCCATTTTGCCGAACATCGTATCGTAACTTGTTTCGTTTGCCATCAATCCTCGCCCGTAACCAACGATACGTTGTCAATCAGGTTTGTTATCGGAGTATTCCTGATTTTGGGAGTATACTTACCAGAATCCAGCTCCGAAGGCCGCAGCTCACGCATTGAGAAGCCGTTCCGTCGGTTTTCATCCTCGCACCGGTCGACAACTCCATTATAACTATTATCGACCTAAGCAGAGTAGTTGTCAAATAAATTTGGCATTTCTGCGTATAAGGTCGGCGTCCGGCGGAAAATGAAAGCCGCACTCTTGGCGTAAGGATTCGGCCCTGTTGGCCGAAAAACGCCGCCTGTTTTCGGCTCTCTGCGGTTTTGCGTTCGTCCCGGTTGCAGGACGGGCGACGGCCGCCGAACGTATTTAGGATTTACTACTGACCATTTACGATTGGCGATTAGGGCGCCGCCTCGCACCGGATTACAGCAGGGGCCTATCCTTCGAATACGCTCAGGACAGGTTTGGTGCACGGCAAGGGAGTCAGCAGCGGTAAGCACGAAATTTGGAGCGCCAAATTCGCAAAGTCATACTTCGTAGTAACACTGCGGAGAACGGACGCTTCAAAACTCGAACGCCCAAATAAGCGAAGCGAAGGGGACAAAGGCCCCGATTTATGATTTACAACCGGCGGCTTATCTTTAACGGGACAGGCAGGCTCAGGGCTCGGGGACGTCTGCCATCCAGGCGGGCCAGATGGGCAGGGGATGGCCTGCGGGCCAGTTCTTGTGCCACTTCAGCCGCCACAACTGCTTGATGGTTCTGGCGTCCACACTAAAGTCCAGGAAAAGCACGTTGATGTAATATGGCGGATGGCGCTTAATGCACGGACGGCGCATCTCGTTCCAAGGCCCTGGCGTCCATACGTCGCTCTCATAGGGCAGAGGCTCATCGCTCGGATAAGGCTGGATGTCCTTCCACTGGCTGCACACTAACAGCGGCACATAAGATGCACCCACTACATACGGGCTGCCCCAGAACTCCGGGTCGCCGGGCTCTTTGGCCACATACAGGTTTATGCCGTAGCTGCCCTCGTAATAGAAGCCCAGGTCGGTGGTGTTCTCCCACGCCATATTTGGGTTGCGGCCCCCTTTGTCCTGCGTCACCGTCGCCAGCGGGCAAAAAAGAAGCTCGTCGCCCGGGTCGTGGTAGTTCCTTATGCAATGGAACCAGCTTACCGCCCCCTCGCTGTAGCCGGCCCCTCGCTCCATAAATTGCCCGCCGTTGTCATCGACATACATCTTGAAGATTTGGCCCAATTGTCGAAGCCTCGTGTTGCACACCGTGCCCTTCACCTTCAACTTTGCTTTGTTCAGGGCGGGCACAAGTATTGACGTCAAAAGCGCAACAATCGAAAGGACTACCAGCAGTTCGATTAGTGTGAATGCTTTTGGTCTGGACATAGGCGGTTCTCCTTTTCGGCCGGACCCGGCTGCTGCGCAAAAGACAAGAGGAAGCGCCGAAGCACTTCCTCTCGGGTTCTCGGCCGGGCGAACTTGGTTATTTCTTTTTCGCTCTTGATTTACTTTTGGTGGACCTGGCCTTGGTTTTCTTTTTCTTGCCCGACCTGCAGCCGCATGTGTTACACATTTTTTTGCCCTTTCACATCAGCCGTTCAATTAGAAGCGGGCCCGCAGTGCGATTGCCTGCTTCTATTTCTATAAATCGTCCGTTCGCGGCGAATCAATCAAGTTTTTTCTGCGGGAAGTTGAGGAATGCGAATTGCCCGTGATATTTCCTCGCGGTGTTGTGGAGGCTTTTGGGGCTTCAGCGGGGGCCTGCGGGTCTGGCCCGGCTGCGGGAGGTGCCTTGCCGGCTGCCGCCTCGCTTCGTGGTGGCTTTTTGTGCCGTCGCGATGGAGCCGCCGTAGTACCGTTTGTCCTCCCTGCCAACGTAAAGCATAGCCAGACTGGGCAGCTTATTGCGCAGACTTGCCAAGGCCTGGGGACTAAAGCCGGCTTCGAAATCAAACCTGAGATAGCCTAGTGCCTTCAGGCCTTCGAGGCGGCGCAGTCCCTCATCGGTAAATCTGCCGTCGCTGATAGTCAGGTGGTTTAACTTCTTCATGTTGGCGAGGCATTTCAGGCCGTCATCGGTCAGGGCCGGCCCGCCGATGTTAAGCCTCTCAATGTTTGTCAGGGCTCTCAGGTGTGCCATACCAGCATCGCTTAGGTGAGTGGGCCAGAGTTGCAGCCACTGAAGGTCTTTGAGGTTTGCGAGGCAGGCAAAATCCTCATCTTCGAAGATCGCGTCTCCGTCGAGGGTAATGGCGAGTTTCCTGAGGTCGGTCAGGCCGGCGATGTCCAGAACACCATTGTCATTATTGTCGCGCTTTAATTGGCGTACATTCAGATTTGTTATATTAGGCATTACATTGAGCTGACCGAGTCCTGATATGGAAGTCTCAGATGAGCTAAAGTCAAGGCTTTGCAGGGATTTGAGTGCGGTCAGCTTGCTCAGTCCTTTATCGGATATGGGACAGCCAAAGAGCCAGAGTGTTCTTAGTTTCGACAGTTTTGCGATTTCGTCCATTCCGGCGTCGGTGATGCCTATGCTCCCAATAGTGAGCTCCTCAAGCGACTGGAGCTTTGATAGTTGCCTGAGCGCCTCGTCGGTGTAAAAGTCTTTGTCCATATTCGGATCGACATAGTGTGCTCTGGCGACGTTAAGATGTTTGAGCTTATCCAACTCGGCCAGATAAACAAAACCTTTGTCGGTTATGCCGTCGTGAGGGAGTATCAGGTATTCGAGCGACTTGATCTGTGCAAGGTGAGCCAGGCCCGCATCGGTGACCTGCGACCGGCCGATGTCCAGTCTACGCAAGGAAGTCATTTTCTTAAGCTGAGCTACACCTTCGTCTGTAATTCCGTCTGCCCAGTGCAGACTGAGGTTTTCAAGATTCGGGATTTCGGATAGATGCAGCAATGCGACGTCTGTCAGTTGGTGCAGATGACCCAGATGCAGAGTCCTCAGAGACGGTATATTTTTGAGGTGGGCCATGCCGGCGTCGGTGAAAGTGTCGCCCCAGAGCATCAGGTATCGCAGTGACGGCAGTTTTTCCAGATGCTGCAAACCCGCGTCGCCAAGATGCCCGCCGCCGAGGGACAGTTCCTCCAGCGAGGTCAGCTTCGCGAGGCAGCGCAGGCCCGCGTTCGTTACCATGCTCTTTGTGAGGTCGGCGTAAGCCACCAGGTACAATCCTTTTAATGAGGTAATCTCGGCTATGTGGGCCAGGCCGACATTACTAATCAGGTCGGGGACGGTTAAACGCTCCAGCGACTTGATCTGTTTGATATGGCGCAGGCCGCCGCTGGTAATATCGGTGTTTACGAGGTCGAGGACCTTAAGGCCGGCCAGACCTGCAATATGGGGCATACATTTGTCATTGGGGTTGGGACCGCCGTCGTACGAGCCGCTGAGGCTTATTCTATAGAGGTCATCAGGTCTGAGATTTGAAAGCGGGGACAGATCGCTCCATTCAGACTGGCCATAAATAATAAGCCAAAGGCGCTTGCCCGCCGGAACGCTGACGTCGCCTAAAGCCTGGCTCAGGTATTCCCAATTGAAGTCGGTCTCCCAATAGTAAAAAGTGTCTACGTGTCTGGCTGTGGTGACATCCTGCATCATAAGTTTTCCCAACGAGCGGTCAGCGGGAAAATGAACGACACGCGTCTCGGCATTGCTCGTTGCGGGATTTTCGGCATATACGAGGCTTAGTCCGCCAATAGCTGCTAATCCTGCGAAACCTATCAGGAGCGACGGGACAACTCGATATCCGGCCAGGGGCAGGGAGTAGATTTGTCGTTTCAATATGGCCAGGCGCCGGATGATTTGACAGGAGCGGACGATGGGAATTCCGCCGACGATGGGGACAGTGCCATTGATTTCAAGCGTGAGACGGGCGAGTGTGCCGCAGTAGGAGTCGGCACCGCCGACGTAATCCGCGGCGACAGCGTCGCAGACCTGTTCGCAGGCGGTACTGAGGGCCTCCCGCAGCTTCCATACGAGGGGATGGAACCACATAAGGACGCCAAGACATCTGGCGGCGAACAGCCAGAGCAGGTCCCGCGAGCCCAGATGTGCCAGTTCGTGTGCGAAGATGGCGGGAAGCTCAGCCGAGTATTCTCGGTGTGTCATACGTTCGGGAAGGACGATGAGCGGCTTGCGAAAACCGGCAAGAAAGGGGGCGGTGAAGTCGGATGAATATCTTAGAGCTACGCTTTGCGTGCAGCCGAGGTCGTGGGCGACTTTCTGTAATAATTGCCGCAGGTGTTCGGGCGCGCTCAAGGAAGATTTTATTTTCTTTCGAATTCTGACGAATACGGCCAGAAAATGTGTGGCCATGAGGACGCCGACAAATAGCCACGCGCAGAAAACTATTGTCCAAAGGTGCTCCTGTGCCCACGTGGATATCGAGAGGGACGGGTGAGAAATACTCATGTCTTCGAGCGGCGGAGAGGGCGCCGTGGCAGTGAGGTGACTTCGAGAGTTCTCAATGTCCGTAAGTTCGGCTTCATTGTGCGCATCGGCAGCTCTTTGCGAATGAACCGGCCGGGCAGATGTGACAGGAATCTGCAGGTATCTCAACGGAACCAACAGCGGAATAGCGAGAATCCCGACGATAACGCCTCTCCACATCAGGGCTCGCCATCGCGGGTTGCGCCGGGCGAGCAGGAGGTGCAGAATCCAGCCCGCGGCAAGCACTACGGTAATCTTCAGCAAAATGGAAACAGGCAGCGGAAGGTCGACCAGCATTTGAGTCAAGCTTGTCATGTTTTCTTGCCCCCTTTCTTTTTAAGGGTCTTTTCTGATGATTTGGCCTCGGCCAACTGCCGCAATTGCTGAATCTCGTCGGGCGTGAGCTTTTCAGTTTTAATCAGTTCGGCGATGAGTCCTGCCGCAGAGCCCTGACAGTAAACGCGGGCCATTCGCCGCGCCATTCTTTTGAAGGCGCCCTGTCGGGCTGTGAGCGCTTTGTAGTAATAGGCTCTGCCGATTCTGCGGCGGGCGACGTGCCCTTTTTCGAGAAGTATCTTCAGTTGAAAACGCAATGCGGCGTTTTTGATGCGGCGCGAATATTTGGCCTGGATTTGCGAAGGTTTGAGCTCGCGGTGCTCCCAAAGGATTTTCATTACCTCCAATTCGCCGGTCGTGAATGATGACATGGACGCTATCTCCAAGAGCATTTACTGATATGTAGAAAATACTACAGTTGCCGGCGGGTGTCAACCCGAAAAATGCAGGTTTTTCTACACTTTGCGCGGTCGGCCTGCGAAGCTCTCTTTTAACTTCTTTCCTGACAAAGGCTTAGAAAAGACAAAGTAAAAAAAATATTTTTTAAGAATTCTTGAAAAAGACTCTTTCATAGTCTAAAAGCGCACCAAAAGCCTGCCCAACGCGGCAGATTTGCTTTTGTCAAGACCATCCGGTTGCAATACACGAGGGCGAGCAAGACCGGCCCGGCCCTTTCCATTCCCCGGGCGAATCCGGCCTTGGGCCCATGCTGGTCTTTTGGACCAGACCTTGAACGTCATCCATATTCTTATAGTGGAACTTTACAAGGCTCAGATAGTCTTCCATACCGCCTTCGCACCAATATCTGAGCCTGGTGAACGACGGCGGAGGGGCCAGCGTTTCTTTTTGGCAGCATAACAGCGATGCAAAGAAGCAGGGCTATTCCTTGAAAAGTTCTATGCCTTCCCGCTTAGCCACGCCCCGGGCCGGTGCGTAGCAGGTCTTGCCATAGCGAAATACTACAACAAATTCAACGCCCGCCAAACAATTAGTATGCTGTCCCCAGATTTACCTCAAAAGCAGCAAGGTGGACCTCTCCGATCCAGGCGTCGGGCCACGGACTGGCTGGAATGTGGACCCATACCTGCTCTCAATTCTCAACTCCGGGCGCAGGCGCTATTTACTCGGCTCGTCATTGGTTTTGGGTTTGAACCTCTCCACATAAGGGTCAAAACCTGATTTGACCGCTCCGGGACACTTTACTATTTCAAATTTTACGAATCTGCCATCAGTCTCTCCTTCGACAGAGGTTGTCCCGATTTCCCCTGCCTTCTTTAAGTCAACACGCTTTTTTCCGTCTTTGCCAGTCGTCACAACTGATTCAATCTGCCACGAAACCCTACTTATCTTCTGGCCCTCACCTCTCACAGTGAACACATGTAGGTCTGCGGAATTAGGGTCCGGTTTCAAGGCATCGTTCAATATTCGCAGAGCCGTCTCCACTACTAGGTCCCGATGCCCATCTCTCGGTTCTTTCTCCAAACGCCCATCGGCAACCGTCAAAATAACGTTGTATGAACTCTCTTGTATGTGAATCACATAGGAACCTTTCCGAAATCTCACAATGAATACATCGCACAACCGTTTTTGCGCCGACTCGCGTGTAATCAGGCCCCATTTCTCCATCGCCACCAAATGTTGCCCAATGTCTGCAGGCACTTGGTCCTTGGAAAGTAACTTTTGTACCCAGCTCAGGCACTCGGCCTTCAATCCTTCGTCAACTGTCACGCTCCACGAAGTTAATTCGGCAACCGAGGGCCAAGTCATCTGTTTGACCTTCCAATATGGAAATGCACCTTTGTCAAGTTGTCGTAGGCCGTCTTTCGTCAAGATACTACTGAGAGCGTTTTCGTTCCATTTTATGCCTTCTTCACCTTGTCCCAACGCACAGAAAGGCCATGTGTTAATAATGGTAAGAATACTAACCAACCGGAGTCTATTTCTAGTGCTCATAATGGGTCTCCTTATTTTATGGAAAATTGGTAAGCATAACTTCATTAGGCATCTCACTTAGGGCGGAGGCAAATGCGTACAAATATCACCAAGACTGGGCCCCCATTCCCAATAGTAGCCACAATCACTTGCTATATGGCTCTGAATATCACTATATGTGCCCTCGTCTATACTAATAGACCCGTTGGCAGGAGCGTAGCAGGTTGACCCAGTACCCCCAGCTTTTACTACGCCTTCCCAGTTGTTCCAGAACCCGTCCCAGTACAATCTGTAACATGTTGCGTTGCAGGTGGTGCAATACTGGTCGGGCGGTCGGAGTCCATTTGGGTTAGGTTCGGCCAACTCATTCACAAAATCATGCGTATACGGCCCAATGCCGAGCACCTGAAGGACACAGTTGAGACCTTCGGCCCGGCAGCAGCACATGCCTTTGTTGGGGTCCGTAAATCTGGGGACACCATACTTATTTCCTTTCATACCTTTTTCTTAGGTTTGCGTCCTGCTTTTTTAGGAAGCAACATTCTATCCGAAATCCTTTCCAATTTCGCCACAAAATTATCGCTGCCAAGAGGCCTGCCGGTTCTCTCGTGGCTATGTAGTTTTTCGGCCTATGCAGAATCCACAGCCTCTCAAAAAAACCGCGGCCGGTCATCTGCCATCCTGTGCAGACCGCAAGTCTTTACCAACGGATCATCCTTACCGGAAAGATAGGCAGCCGTGCTACTCGATAAGAGCAATATATGCCTCATAATCTTCGTCACAGAAAAAAGTTTCTTGGCGACGATTACCACGCTGCGTAATGTGATGCGGATATCGCGGAACTACTACTCGCGCAAGTCTTGCCATTACGAAATACTACAACAAATTCAACACCCTATAAAAAAATTAGTGTGCTGTCCCCAGATTTCCTTCTATTCTTTTATTACCTCTTTTCTTCGTTCGTTCAGGTTAATCATCACAGTATGACCGTCTGTCCAAATACTAACATAGTCGATATCTGGTTTGGAGGCCTGAACCGCATATGAGAGAAAATAATTTTCGTCTATTTGTTTGAAAATGGGCCTATCCATGTTCGTCACATTCGAATAATTCTGTGCTTTGCTATTTATTTTTTTACCAAGAAATTGGTCAGTAAAGTCGAACACAGCATTGAGATTGGTTTTGTTTACACATGTGGTTTTATCTTTTCGCTGTATAGCTATAGTAATCCAATGTGAAGTCCACTTTCGGCTGGCGACAACTGTAACTGTTTGATTTCTGATTCTAATTAAGTACGGTTGTTTTTCATATTGCACCACAAAGTTTTGATTAGCTTCGCCTCGCCACCCTTTGAGAAAACGAGTTTCCTCAACCAAGTTTTCCGGCAGATAATTAACGTCAATCACCTGGTCAACAAGCTTAATAAAATCATCCTGTCTAGTTGAATTAGGTTGAGAAATATGGGCGGTAACATCGTTGTAGTCAAAGGCAGGCCAATAGACAGACTCAGCCAGATAAACAACCTTTTTTGCTTCTTGCCCCAGTTCAACCAAGCAAGCATCATTTGGGTCGGCAAAGGTTTGCTGCGAAGAAAATGCAACTGCAATTGCAGCTACCAAGGGCATAAATGATACACTAATGCAATTTTGAGTAACAGTTTTCATTTTCTGTCGCGAGGTTCGGGTTCGCCACGGATTTTCGTACGATATACCCACGCAAAAGACTTATCGAGACACAAGGCTATGATTTTCCCATTGGTCCACGTAGAAGCAGCCGAAAAATCTTTCTTATCTGCCGGGAAGTAGAAGTAATTGAAATCTTCAGTTCCCTCTTCGTTTGGAGCATACTGCGTTTTTGTGTCTATACGAGGCCCCACATTCTCCCTCCGAAAAAATCTATCAACGGTTTCCGATAAGAACTTTGTGTGGTCTTTGGCCATATCCCAAATATCATTACCGTCCTCTCGCTTGAAAGTGATATACGTATATGTTGCGGTATCGCGTACATGGAATATGTATCCTTTCCTTTCAAAGAACGAAATTGTGCTTGATTTGTTGGGGTCCGGCCAATCTACCAGTCTTATCACTTCCGGCAAACCATTGTTTGGATCATTAGGGTCATATAAAGAGGGTGTGATACATTTTGATATAATAGTTCGTACCTTGTTTTCTACGTTCGGATCACACGGGTACCTTTTGCTAACTATTTCTTCTGACGAAGGCCAAGCCAATCCATTCCTAATTACCGGTGGCACTCTTTGACCATCGCTCACAAAAGGCTTGCTCAGGTCGCTGTTATGCCTTACCTGCCCATTACAAAGAGCGACGCCGCATAGGACAATACTAATACATATGGTAAGAAATCTCTTGGGGTTCATAGCTATCTCCTTTTGTCTAATTGAGTCTCACCTCTAATTCATATTATGGGGGTCACGGGATGATTGTATGTGTTCCTCCTTGGTCATCGCACGAATGCCATTCCGTCGGGTCCTCTGGATCGTCTGGATACATATAAACCCATTCATAGACAATTCCATTTCCCACAGTTTTGCAGTATTCATAGGTTCCAGTTGTTGTCGACCATGCAACATCATAGCATGTATTTCCGACTTTGCACACCCCTTCAAAGGGCCATACTGCTCCACCCGATTGTTCCCGAAACCATTTTGCTTCCTCTCTGTCGTGTGTTACACAGTAATACTTATAACACATTGGCATATATTCCGACGGTTGATTGAAAGCATCTGCTACAAAGGCGTACGACGCATCTATACCTAATACTTCCAAGCAGAGCTTCATAAGATTGGCATGAGCCGAACAGTCACCTTGATTACTTGGGCCGCCGGGCTCAATAATGTTCCAAGCACCGTTTTCACCATTGGGTCCAGTATCTGCTACGAAGTTCTGGTGGTTGTGAAGGTAACTCTGAAGGGTAGTACAAACACTACTATCACCGGGGCCCCCACCATCCGCATATTCCGTAGCTTTTTCAAGATGGTCCGTTGTGTATTCGCTTGACGTGCACTCAGGCCCACCATACACCCGGAATATCTTGTGGGCTCCGCTGGTATTTGCCATTGCGACCCAGCTGCCCGTACCAAATGGTGAGTCTACCTTGTACTTCCAGGTCAAAGTGAGCATCGTTGACCCCACCGAATTGGTCAGACCGCTCTCCGAAACGTGGCTCGTTGTCCCTGACGGCCACGAACTGAATGTCACAGCAGTATCTTCCCCAAATGTAAACGAGCCGCTGCCTTCGACGTCCACATCAACGGCTGTAGAATAGGTCAGGTTGTCTGACGCCCAAAATTTCGCCTCGGCCTTTACCTTCTTATCCATCGTGTACGAAGCCGGATTATCCGGACTGCTTACCCGCTTCCAAACCGGGTCAGATACCCCGTAGATGTCATGTTCTTCACCGGCCCCGGCTCCACCGTTTTTATCGTAACCTGCTTCCCAGTACCTCCGCTGCAGCATTTGGCGGTCAACGTCTGACTCCCGACTGTGGCAAACGTCACGTTAATAGTCTCTCCCGTACCGCTGGCGGCACCCGACCAGACTGGTGCGTCGCTTGGCCAGGAGGCGCCTGCCGGAGTCTTAATAGCTTTGAAATCATATTTCGTCCCCTTAAGCACGACAATGGTCTCGTCAGTAACATCGTCCCAACTGCTTCCGGAGTAGTTTATCTCAATCGCTGTTACCGCCACAATGGTTATCTGGCCCTCTGCATAAGAGTTGGCGCAAGCAGCAGCAATCACTGTGACGGTTCCTCCTGTTGTGCCCGCCGTGATAACGCCGGTGTCCGAATCAATGCTACAGCCCAGAGGATCACCCTCGATCGACCAATGGATGTCAGCCGAGGAGGGCGTAATTGTGGCCGAGGCCGTCGATGTCAAGTCCTACGCACGACATCTAATCCAAAGCGATAACTTTGGCCTTGATGGTAATCTCTTGAATTTTTCCCGGGCCACTGCAGTCTTGAAATACGGCGATTGTTCGACCTCTTATCCGCATGAGATTAAAGCCAGGACTACCAACCATGCCTTTGTATTCAGTATAATCAATTTCGCTGCCGTCTTCATTGAAAAAATAAAACTTCAAACCCTCCAGCGGCGTTAGTATCCCGGCTACAAAACCCTTTGAACCACACGATGTCAGATCAAAGTAAAACGGCAATTTATCAGGAGAATCGTCAGCACAAAATATTTCTTTTTCCCAGAGAAGTTTAAGCCCTTGTGTATAACATCGTGCCCACAACCATCTTTTGGAATCCGTGCTTTCTTTGCCATGTACGACTACAATATTACCATTATCAAGCTGGCATACCTTAGGCCTCAATGATGTCAAGGTAATAGCTGAGACGGATTCCCAGCCGATAAAATCATCTTCACGGATGATTTTACAATTGGCGTCATATAGTACTATGAAGTTGTCGGCGGACATTCCAACAATGTTATTATCTCCAGATCCAAAGGATAACCCAACTACAGCCAGACACGGATCATCAGATTTTAGCCAATCTAAGCCGGTAAATGCCTCATCTCTACCTAGATCCAATTGTTCGTGTTGTATTATGTTTCCCTGATTGTCGATTTTCCAACACAATCCGTTCTCATTCCTACCCCCTGCAAGAACAAATGTGTTGTCCTGAAATGGTATGAGTTTCCCTACTGTAAATCTGTCTATCAGATTGCGTGCTACTACATTGGGTTCCGTCTCGTCTGCCATCGAAATGACTGCCAGACTTCGCTCTTTTCTTTGCTCACCTAATACACCTACTGTTAAGAGATTACCGCGGCTATCCGCAGCCATCGCGCAGCCGGGGCCGATAGACTTAGAGCCTATCCGAATAACCCGGAACAACGAAACGTAATTATGGCACAAACAAGATGAAGCAGAGCCAAATAATTTTCAGGCTTCTTTTCCCACCGCGTCAATATGCGGCGAAAGCGGTTCATC